>Ga0207648_10000181_pt1 | contig 66545 bp, 58 predicted proteins | sample KBSMisM32_FD_184310 | JGI IMG/M metagenome (GOLD analysis project Ga0207648, IMG submission 184310) | Miscanthus rhizosphere microbial communities from Kellogg Biological Station, Michigan, USA - KBS Miscanthus M3-2 (SPAdes) (version 2) | ecosystem: Host-associated > Plants > Roots >...
CTGCGTGGCGATGTCGTAGGCCGTCCCCTGCGTCAGCAACGTCAAACCGCGGGCGAGGCGTGCTGCGAAGAGGACGGTATCCGGCATCTCGCGCGGCGGCATGACCGCTGGAGCGACGGCCCCGACCTGGTCATGCTCCCAGGCCAGCTGATCCACCAAGCCGACCGTGTGGGTTGAGGGAAGCGGGATGACGACATGGGCGCTCCAGGGGCCGTGACTCACCTGCCAGGAGTCAGGCGACTGTTCCTCGTGAACGATTCTCAAAGGTCCGCCGTACGCCTGGTCATACCACAGGGCCACCTCTTCCGACATTGGGCGAGTGCCGCGATAGCCGAGAAAGTACAAGGGCGGGCGCTTGGCCGAGGGTTTGGCTGCTTTCTTCTTGATGCGCATGGAGAGGGTAGAGGCCCTTCCCGCTTCGCTTACTTGGCTGCTTTCCTGGCTTTACGCCGATCTTCAGGATGGAGGAGCCGTTTTCGAATACGCAAATTACCGGGCGTGACCTCGACCAACTCATCCGGCCCGATATATTCGAGAGCAAACTCCAGGGACATCTCCTGCGGCGGAGTCAGGATCAAGGCTTCATCAGATCCTGAGGCACGCATATTGGTGAGGTGCTTTTCCTTGCAGACATTCACGTCGAGGTCTTCGTCGCGGCTATTTTCACCCACCACCATGCCCCGGTACACTTCCACGCCAGGCCCGATGAACATGACACCGCGCTCCTGCGTCATGAAGAGCGCGTACCCCGTGCTCAGGCCGTCTTCGAACGCACAGAGGGAACCGTGCGGCGCAACCAGAAGATCTTGTTCGTTGGCAGTCTCGTAGGCCTTGAAGACATGGTGCATGATGACCGTGCCACGGGTTTTGGCGAGCAGCACGTTTTTGAGACCCATGATGCCCCGGGTGGGAATGTGATACTCGAGATGCATTTCACTCGGGCCGGCATCCGAATGCACGAGTTTCATGTGACGCATTTCGCCCCGGCGCTTCCCAATTTCTTCGATTACCGCCCCCTGGTAGGTTTCCGGCACCTGAATCGTTAGCTCCTCGTAGGGCTCAGTGACTTTGTCGCCGTCACGATGCAGAATGACCTCTGGTTGTGAAACTTGTAGTTCGTATCCTTCTCGTCGCATCTGCTCGATCAACACGCCAAGGTGTAGCTCTCCACGGCCGGCGACCAGGAACCGGTCCGGACTGTCCGTCTCCTGCACCCGCAGTGAGACGTTCGTTTCGAGTTCTTTGAACAACCGCTCCCGCAGGTGCCGTGATGTCAAGAACCGGCCTTCTCGGCCTGCGAAGGGACTGTTGTTCACCGAAAACGTCATCTGGACGGTCGGCTCATCGATGGTGACGCGAGGGAGAGCCAGCGGCTGCTCCGCGTCCGCGATGGTGTCTCCGATGCTCACCTGATCCAGTCCGGCGACAGCGACGATTTCGCCTGCTTCCGCCTGCTCAACATCGATCCGTTCAAGACCTGAATAGACGGCGAGGTCCGAGACTTTCCCGGCGAACTGGGCGCCGTCCTTTCCGAGGATGAGTACGCTCTGTCGACGGGCGATCGAGCCCGACTGCACCTTCCCAACGCCCATTTTCCCCTTGTATGAGTCATAGAGTAGCGCCAGCACCAGGATTTGGAGCGGTGCGTCGGCGTTGATGGCCGGAGCCGGGATCTGCGCCAGGACGGTATCCAGCAGCGGGGCGATGTCGGTGCCCGGCTTGTTGACGTCCAACGTGGCGATGCCCTTGATCGCCGAGGTGTAGACGATGGGAAAATCGAGCTGCTCGTCCGTTGCTCCCAAATGCACAAACAAATCGAATGTGCGGTTCACCACGTCATCGATGACAGCATCCGGACGGTCGATCTTATTGATGACCACAATGGCTTTATGGCCTAGGGCCAATGCCTTCCGGAGCACGAAGGTGGTTTGGGGCATTGGACCTTCCTTGGCGTCGATCAAAATAAGCACCCCATCCACCATGCGAAGCGTGCGCTCGACCTCGCCGCCGAAGTCGGCATGGCCGGGAGTGTCGACGATGTTGATCTTCACCCCTGTATACGTCACGCTCGCATTTTTGGCGCGAATCGTAATGCCCCGCTCGCGTTCCTGATCCATGGAGTCCATGATGCGTTCGCCCATGTCATCGATCTTGCGATGGACATGTGTCTGACGTAACAGCGCATCCACGAGCGTGGTCTTGCCATGGTCGACGTGGGCGATGATGGCGATATTGCGAATATCGTTTCGGCGGTGGTTCGGGGCGCGCAATTGGGTCATAGCTTCTCGTGTCCTTTAGCGAAAAAAAAGACGCCCGGACTGACGGGCGTCAAATAGGCAGTATACCTGAAGCATCTCAGGGCCGACAAGTCGGTAAGTTGCTTGTGTTTTCACAGGCGCCACGGTATCGTGATGACGGACCTCCCTGACCTCCCCCGTGACATTGCATGACTTTAATTGACCGGCCAGTTCAGCTCTCCGATACTCCTCGTCAGCCGCCGCCCCGGCGTCCGTGGCGACGGTGGCAAATCACCTTGATCGTGGCGGCAGCTGTTATGTTGGGCGGGATCCTTGGCGTCGGCGGCCTGCTGTGGTACTACGCGCAAGATCTCCCCGATCTCGGTCAACTGCAGAACTACCAGCCCAGTCTGGTCACGCAAGTATACTCCAACGACAAGCACCTCATAGGTCAGTTTTTCATTGAACGGCGAATTCTGACACCGCTGCCGCAGATTCCGGAACATCTGCGTCGCGCTGTAATCGCCGTGGAAGACGTGCGATTTTTCGAGCATCCGGGCCTCGACTACATCGGCATTCTCCGTGCGGCCTGGACGAACCTGCGTCGAGGCGGCAAGGTCGAGGGCGCGAGCACCATTACCCAGCAGCTGGCGCGTTCGTTATTTTTGTCCTCTGAGCGGACGTTCGATCGAAAAGTACGCGAGTTGGTGCTGGCGTACAAGATGGAACTGGTCTCGAGCAAGGAACAGATCCTCGAGACGTATCTCAATCAAATTTATTTCGGCCAGGGCGCCTATGGAGTCGCCGCCGCGGCGCAGTCGTATTTTGGAAAAGATCTCTCAGCCTTGACCGTCGCCGAGGCCGCCTTTCTCGCAGGACTGCCGAAATCTCCAAATCACTTTTCGCCGTTTAAGAATTATGCACGGGCAAAGAAGCGGCAGGAGCATGTCTTGGATCGGATGATGGAAGCGGGATTCATCACGCCGTCGCAACACGACGAAGCCATGGCAGAGCCGCTCAGCTTCCGGCGACCCGGCAGTGAGCAGACCGCTCCGTACTTCGTGGAATACGTGAGGCAGCTGCTGATCGCAAAGTACGGCGAGACCATGGTCTACAAGGGCGGGCTTCAGATCAAAACTACCCTCAATCTTGATATGCAGCGGGCAGCGGAAGCCGCGTTTAAAGCAGGCTTGCGAGACTTGGACAAGCGTCAGGGATGGCGTGGACCGCTGCGCAGCGTCGATCCCGCGTCGCTAGCGGCAGGGACCGCGCCAGTCGTCACGACCGATCAACCGCTCGCGGTTGGTGATGAACGGGAAGCGGTCGTGACCAAGGTCGGAAAAGATCTCTTTTGGGTCCAAATCGGCAATGTAACCGGCAAACTCTCGTACGATGACATGGCTTGGGCCAAGCGGCGCCTCACGGGTCAGGACTTCGTGAAGGATGTCGTGGTGACGGCTAATCCCAAGCAGGTTCTCAAGCCGGGGGACGTGATTGAAGTGAGGGTCAAGAAGATTGAGAAGGAACAAGTGTCCGTCGTACTAGAGCAGACCCCGCTGGTGGAGGGCGGGTTAATTGCCATTGAGCCTGCTCAAGGAGCGATCCTGGCGATGGTTGGAGGCTATGACTTCAACCGCAGCGAGTACAACCGGGCCGTCCAAGCCCATCGGCAGCCTGGATCGGCCTTTAAGCCAATCATCTATGCGACCGCCGTCAATCAAGGCATGAGTCCCGCCTCAGTGGTGCTCGATGCGCCGGTTGTCTATGAGCAGGTGGAAGAGGAAAAAACGTGGAAACCGGAGAACTATGGAAAGAGATTTCACGGGATGGTCAGCCTCCGAGATGCCCTAGCCCATTCTCACAATCTGGCCACGGTCCGATTGCTTGACAAGGTGGGCATCAAGAACGTGATTGATTTTTCCCGGCAGGTGGGAATAACCAGTCCCTTGGCTGCTGATCTCTCGTTGGGATTGGGGTCCTCTTCCGTCGGACTCATGGAACTGACCTCGGCCTATGGGGTCTTTTTGAATCAGGGCAGCCGGGCCGAGCCCTTTGCCGTCCTGTCAGTGACGGACAACGGCGGGCAAGTGCTCGAGAAGCAGGAACCGCAAACCGAGGAAGTTGTGTCGAAAGAAACGGCGTATCTAATCACGAATATGATGGAAGATGTGGTGCAGAAAGGCACCGGTCAGGCGGCGAAGGCGCTTGGTCGTCCCATCGCAGGAAAGACCGGGACGACGAATGAGTTCATCAATGCCTGGTTCATCGGTGGGACACCGAATCTCGTGGCGGGAACATTTGTAGGCTTCGACGACCGCCGCTCGCTCGGTGAAACGGAATCGGGAGCGCATGCGGCACTGCCCATCTGGATTAGCTTCATGAAAGAGGCGCTCAAATCATTGCCCGTGGTGCCGTTTACGATTCCCGAGGGGATTACCTTCGTGAAGGTCGATCCGGCGACGGGTCTTTTGAACTCGGAGCAGGAAGATCAGTCTGGAAATGTCGAGATCTTTGCTCGGGGGAGCGAGCCGACGCAGGCGGCGCAGCGCCGTCTGGATCCGATGGATTTCTACAAAATCGATCAGCCGGAATAAATGGAAGGATCAGGAGTGTGACTCTTTGTACTCTTCGTGCCAGGCCATCTGAATGGTTTCAAGAATCTTTTCATTCGATTTCTTCGGGTCATCCTTAAAGTCCGGCAGGGCGATGATCCAGGCATGGATGTCGGTAAAGCGCACAGTCAACGGATCGGCATCTGGATGTTCTTCCACTAGCCGTATCGCGATGTCTTCCGCGTCCTGCCATTTCAAATCCATGTGAGCTCCTTACCGATGACCAGGCACGGTCCTCTGCATCAACCCTTGGTGACTTCGGAGACTTTCTTACCCTGAAGACCGCGCTTGAGAGAATTATCCAACATTGCGACGGATAACGGTTTCGCCGCTTCCTCGAGTTCGGCCATCCGGGCCCGAATGGCCTTTGGATCGTTCCCTTCCTTGGCAGCGTTCAACGCCGCGAGAGCCACCCGGACGGCCGCGGCGTCCTTTTCGCTGATGAGCGTACCGCCTTCGGCCAGCGACTTCTCGGTCGTCGTGAATAACGCGGCGGCGTCCAGACGCGCTTCAATCAGTTTGCGGGCGCTCACATCTTCCTGCGCGAATTTGAACGAATCCTCGATCATGCGTTCGACTTCATTGTCCGACAGTCCGTAGGAGGGTTTGACTTCGATGGATTGACTCTGCCCTGTCCGCATGTCGCTGGCCTTGACGTTCAAAATCCCGTTCGCGTCGATTAAAAAGGTCACCTCGATACGAGGTACGCCTGCTGGTAGCGGCGGGACCTTCAGGCGAAACCGTGCAAGGCTGCGATTGTCTTTCACCAGTTCGCGCTCGCCCTGCAGAATGTGAATATCGACACCCGTCTGCCCATCGACGTAGGTCGTGAACATTTCCTTTGCGCTGGCGGGAATCGTCGTGTTGCGTCTGATCAGACTGCTCATGACGCCGCCCATGGTTTCGATGCCGAGCGACAGCGGCGTGACGTCCAACAGCAACATGTCCGTCGTACCGCCGGTGAGAATATCCGCTTGGACGGCCGCTCCGAGCGCCACGACCTCATCGGGATTGAGATGGCAGTGGGGCTGTTTGCCGAACAGCGCCTGGACTCGGTCGCGCACCATCGGCATGCGCGTTGATCCGCCCACCAACACCACTTCGTTGATGCCCTCCGGCGTGAGCCCCGCATCTTTTAATGCTAAGCGACAGGGCCCCAGCGTTCGTTCAACAATATCCGTGGTCAACGCTTCGAGCTGATCTCGCGTCAATTCTCGAGTGAACCGGCCTTTCCCCTCGGGAAGATCGATGGCGATCTCGGTTTTCTCGCTGTCGGACAACCGGATCTTCGCTCGCTCCGCCTCCAGCCGGACAATCTGCATATGGTCTGGATAGTCCATCAGATTAATATCGAAGGCGCCGCGGATTTCGTTCACAAAGAGATCGGCGACGCGGCGGTCGATGTCGTCGCCGCCCAAGTGGGTATCGCCGTTGGTGGCCAACACTTCAAAAATGCCGTCTTTCAGCTTGAGAATGGAAATATCGAAAGTGCCGCCTCCGAGGTCATACACGGCGATCGTTCCTTGCGTTTTCTGCTGGAGCCCATAGGCAAGCGACGCCGCGGTGGGTTCATTGATGATCCTCACGACCTCGAGTCCGGCAATCATCCCCGCATCCTTGGTCGCCTGTCGCTGGCTGTCGTTGAAATACGCCGGCACGGTGATGACGGCTTTGGAGATGCTCTCGCCGAGATGCGCTTCCGCCCGCTGCTTAAGATCTTTTAAGATCATCGCGGAAATCTGCGGAGGCGAATAAGACTTGTCGCCCAGCTTAATCCTGATCACCCCGCCCTGTTCGGTCAGCGAATAGGGGAAATAGGCCAGCTCGCTCTGCACGTCTGCCAATCCCTTTCCCATAAACCGTTTGACGGAGTAGACGGTGCGGGCAGGATTTCGTGTGAGATGCTCCTTGGCCGGATCGCCGACGATCAAACCGTTGTCCGTCATGGCCACGACCGAAGGCACCATGGTCCGTCCCCCACGGCCGGGAATGACCGTCGGGACGCCGTCCTTCATATAGGCGACGAGCGAATTCGTGGTTCCGAGATCAATTCCGACGATTCGAGGCATGTTTATCCGATTGTTGCGACGAGGTCGTTGACGATGTTCCTGACATAGGTGCGGTTGGAGAGAATCTCGCGCATGCCCTTCAGCAGACGGTCACGCTGGGTACGCGCGTCGCTCGTGGCCTCGCCTCGATCCTGCAGCGCATCCCATTCAACGAAGAGGTGCTGAAGCTGCGTTTCCATCTCCTGCTTTCTCTCTTCCAGGGTGTGCTGCTCACTCTGCAGTTTCGAGCGCAGGTGCTGCCCGGTCTGCGACGACTGATCCGAGGCCCGGTACTCTTCGAGGGTCTCCTGGAGTTCAAGAATTTCTTCAAACAGGTCCGCCGGGGGCGTGGTCCTGATTTCCTTGACGGCTCCGGCTTCAATAGCGAGCAGATATTCCGCGCGTTGGATCGGATCGCGAAGTGTCCGGTAGGCGGTGTTCAGCGTTGCCGCATTGCTAAGACTGATCGCCTGTTCGGTCTCGCTTTTGTTCTGATAGAAATCGGGATGAAAGGCCCGGCTCAGTTCGTAAAATTTGGCTTCGAGCTTCTGGGGATCGATGGTCAACCGGCGCGGAAACCCGAGGCAGGTAAAGTAATCCGCCTCTTTCGAAACGGGTTGCACCTTGACGCAACGTTCACAGAAATATTCCCCGGACACTTCTGACTGGCAGTGCCAGCACATGCTCCGGGCCATCTGCAATTCGCGCCGCCCGGTGTTCTGGGTCTGTGTATGATCCATGTCGTCCGCTGTCGTTCTGACAAAACAGGCATGGCTACTGGCCATGCCTGTCTATACATCCGCTCTCTGCTCTCGTGCGTTATGCGGAGAACGACTCTCCACAGCCGCAGGTCTTGTTGGCGTTTGGATTGACGAACTTGAAATTTCCGCCCATGAGATCTTTGTGATAGTCGAGCTGCGTTCCTTGGAGATAGATTGCGCTCTTGGCGTCAATGATGACCTTGACGCCATCGAAGTCATAGACCTGATCGTATTGACCGATCTTCTCGTCAAAATTGATCGTGTAGCTCAGGCCCGAGCAGCCTCCTCCTTTGACGCCAAGGCGAAGCCCGCCTTCCGTGATGCCCTGGACGTTGACCAAGCGTTTGACTTCCTTGATCGCCGCCTCCGTCAGGGTGATCACCGGCGCCTGAGTTTCAGTATTCGTGGTATCCATGAGGCGCTCCTTCCTGCCGTTACTTGTTCTCAGCCTTCTTCTGATAGTCGGCCAACGCTGCCTTGATGGCATCCTCGGCCAGCACGGAACAGTGAATCTTCACGGGCGGGAGGTTCAACTCCTGCACAATGTCCGTGTTCTTGATCTTTTGGGCTTCTTCGAGCGTTTTGCCTTTCAACCACTCGGTCGCCAGGCTCGAACTGGCGATAGCGGATCCGCACCCGAAGGTCTTGAACTTGGCATCCACAATCGTGTCGTTCTGGACCTTGATCTGCAGTTTCATGACGTCGCCGCACTCCGGCGCGCCGACCATCCCGGTACCGACGCCGTCCTCTTCCTTCTTAAAACTTCCCATGTTACGGGGATTATTGAAATGATCGACGACTTTGTCACTGTACGCCATGGTAGCCTCCGAATGAATTTGAGATTTGAGCTCTGAAATCTGGAATGTTCTTTCCTCTTAATGAGCGGCCCACTGAACCGATTTCAAGTCCACCCCTTCTTTAGCCATTTCATACAGGGGAGACATCTCCCGCAGCTTCGTCACAATTTCGATAACCTTCTTGATCGTGTAGTCAATCTCCTCCTCCGTATTAAACCGGCCCAGTCCAAAGCGGATCGACGAATGCGCGAGCTCAGTTCCAACGCCAAGAGCCCGAAGGACATACGAGGGCTCGAGGGTTGCGGACGTACAGGCAGATCCCGATGACAACGCGATCTCCTTCATGCCCATCAGCAACGATTCTCCCTCCACGTAGGCGAAGGAAATATTCAGATTCCCCGGCAGCCGATGTGTGGGGTGGCCGTTCAGATAACTCTCTTCCAGCGCGGCCATAATGCCAGCCTGGAGCCGATCCCGCATCTTGGAGAGGTGGGCCGACTCAGCGGCCATTTCCTGCTCGCAGATCTCACAGGCCTTACCGAAGCCGACAATCAAGGGAACCGGCAACGTACCCGAACGCATTCCGCGTTCATGTCCGCCACCATCAATTTGAGCGGCGATCCTCACCCGCGGGTTCTTTTTCCTGACATAGAGGGCGCCGACCCCTTTCGGACCGTAGATCTTGTGAGCGGAGAAGGACATGAGATCGATGCCCATGGCCTGGACGTCGACGGGAATTTTTCCCACACCCTGTGTGGCATCGCAATGAAAGAGCACGCCTTTTTCTTTGGCAATCTTGCCGATCTCCTGTACAGGATTGAGCGTGCCGATTTCGTTGTTGGCCAGCATCACGGAAATAAGGATGGTCTTGTCGGTGATTGCGTTGCGGACGTCCTGAGGATTGACCATGCCCTGCTTGTCGACGGGGAGATACGTCACAGTGGTCAACCCTTTGGCTTCGAGTGACTTGGTCGTATCCAGTACCGCTCGATGCTCAGTGGCGGAGGTAATGATGTGATTCCCCTTTTCCTTGTACATTTCCAAGACGCCCTTGAGCGCCAGGTTGTCGGATTCCGTCGCACCGCTCGTGAACACAATTTCCTTCGGATCCGCCTTGATCAGACGGGCAATCTGCTTGCGGGCTGTTTCGACCGCCTCTTCAGCTTCCCAACCAAAGGCATGGTTGCGGCTGGCGGCATTGCCGAATTTCTCGACAAAATATGGAAGCATGGCCTCTAGCACGCGAGGATCCATCGGCGTCGTGGAATGGTTATCCAGGAAGATCGGAAACTTCATCGTTCTACTCCTTGTGCAGTCGGGGACTGAATAGTAATCAACGGTGTGCCGCCCAACATGTCCTGCAAGGTCATGTTGTTCAGCAGTTGGTAAATACTGTCTTGTACTTTCAACAATGGCGTGCGGATATTGCAATGTTCACGTTGCATGCAGAACTCGCCCTCTTTTTCGTGGGAACAATCGGTAATGCCCAAGGGCCCTTCAATGCTTTCTAGGATCTGGGCGATGGTGATCTGCCGGGCGCTCCGGGCCAGCAGGTAGCCGCCTTTCGGCCCGTTATGGCTTTCGATCATCCCGCTTTTCGATAGGGCCTGGAGCACTTTGGCCAGCAATTCGAGCGGAATGTTATATTCCTCCGCGATTTCTTTCGTATTAACGACCCGTCCGGGAGTCGTATCGCCAAACTGGACCGAAGCGATATGCTGGAGCGCCATCAGGGCGTAATCCGTTTTTTTGGAGATTTTCAGCATCAGACTATTGCCGATCGATATAATCGGAGACTATAATGATCTCCGATCAATTAGGTCGGATTCATGGTAGCACGTAAGTTTCGGGCCTGTCAACAAACGGTCACATGAAGAGGCCGGATCTCAGAATCGATCCCAGAAAGGACCTACGAGATGGGTGGAACCAACCCTTATATAGAAAAAGCCGATGTTGAGCTGCCTCAAAAACCCTATTCTGTCACCTATATTTCTCCAGGCGGAAAGGTCACCAAAGTAGAGGTAGATCCAGCGAAAATCCCTTATGGACAGACCGGTCTCCCCGGGAGCCTGCTCGACATTGCCATGGGGAAGGGGGTGGAGCTTGAGCACGTCTGCGGCGGTGTCTGTGCCTGCTCGACCTGTCACGTCATCGTGAAGCAGGGACTGGAAACCTGTAATGAAGGAACTGATGATGAGTTCGACCAGCTAGACGAGGCGCCTATGACAACCTTGCAATCGCGCCTAGGGTGCCAATGTGTTCCGAACGGCACGAAGGACATTGTCGTGGAAATCCCGGCGGTGAACAAGAACCTCGTGAAGGAAGGGCATTGACTGTCCGCTTCTCGTTAGTCATACGTTTCGATTTTCACTTCTTTCCGGTCGTATCCTGCTTCAACAAAACGGCTTCGCAACGGTCTCACGAATCCTTTGGTTCCACACAGCATGGGAAGGACTTTCGTGGGGCGATCGAGAAAGGGACGCAGCATGGGCAATGTCAGCTCCACGGCCTGTTGTTCCCCGTTAGCCGCGACGAGCGGCAAATACCGGAAATTCGCCTGGGTGACGGCCAACGACAGTAATTCCTGATGGAACAGCAGTTCGTCTTCCGCCGGCGCAACGGCGATCAAGAGGACGGGATCACGGTAGCGTTGCCCATACAGTTCTTTCAGCATGCATCGGATAGGCACCAAACCTGTGTAGCGGGCGACAAGGATGAGTTCACGATCTATGGCCGGCGGCAGCACGAAATTCCCAAACGGCCCTGAGAGTGCCAGGTCTTCACCCGGCTTCATTTGGAACAGGTACCCGGAACCCAATCCATCAGTCACCCGGTCGAATATCAGGGTCAATTCGCCTGAGGCTGTAGCGGGAGCTGCCATTGAGTAGGCTCGATTGAGCGGCGGCCGTGTTCCAACCGGAAGCTTGAGAGACACCCATTGTCCGGGCTTGAAGCCGATCGGCTGCCCTGTCGGCAGGACCACGAGTTGCCGCACCTGCGAGGTGAGATCTGTAGCGGAGAGGACCCTCGCTGATTGAATCTGTTCTGTCATGATGCTTCGGGGTGACCGTTGAGTTTTATCAAAATCTATGGGCGCTTTTCCATGGACGGTCACGCATGTTATAGATACCGGCCCTTGAAACAGAGAAATATATCATGACCCCAGTTCGTGTCCGCTTTGCGCCTAGTCCAACCGGTTTTCTGCATATCGGTGGTGTGCGCACTGCACTGTTCAACTGGCTGTATGCCAGACAACAACAGGGTGTATTCATTTTGCGGATCGAAGATACCGATCAAAGCCGGTCAACCGATCAATCAATTCAAGCGATTATCGAAGGTTTGCGGTGGGTCGGTCTCGATTGGGATGAGGGCCCGTATCGGCAAACGGAACGAATGGACATATACCGTAGTCATGCAACGAAGCTCTTGGAGGCAGGACAGGCCTATTGGTGTGTGTGCAAACCGGACGAGTTGGACGCTAGAAGAAAAGAGGCGGAGGCAAAAGGTCTCTCGCCCAGGTATGACGGCCGTTGCCGGAACCTGGGAATCACGCAGCCGTCCGGCGAAGCCGCGTTGCGGTTCAAAGCCCCACAAACCGGCCAGACCGTGGTGGACGATCTGATCAAGGGCAGGATTGTCTTCGATAACACAGTCCTCGATGATCTCATTATTCTGCGGTCGAACGGCTATCCAACCTATAATTTTTCCGTCGTGGTTGACGATGCACTGATGCACATCACCCATGTCGTGCGTGGCGATGATCATCTCACGAATACACCGCGACAAGTGCCGATGTTCGAGGCGTTGGGTTTTCCGGTGCCGCAGTTCGGTCACTTGCCGATGATTCTGGGGTCCGATAAGGCGCGGCTCTCGAAAAGACACGGAGCAACGTCCGTCATGGCCTATAAAGAAATGGGATATCTCCCTGAGGCATTGGTGAACTATCTCGCCCGACTTGGGTGGTCACATGGCGATCAAGAGCTCTTTTCAAGGTCTGAATTGATCGAGAAGTTCAACTGGAAGAATGTCCAGACGTCTGCGGCTGTCTTCAATCCCGACAAACTCTTATGGATGAACGCCGAATATATTAAGACCAGCCCGCCCGAGGCCGTCGCACGGACCTTAATGCCTTTATTGGAGCAGGCAGGCCTGCTCGATCCAGGCCATCCTGTGCCACAGGAGTGGCTGGTGCAGCTCGTAGTCCTCGTCAGAGAACGGGCCAAAACCCTGGTCGACATGGTCCAATGGGTGAAGCCGTACTTCGGCGAAGCGGTCGTCTGGGAAGAAGAGGCGGCCACGAAATTTTTGACGCCGGCGAACGCTCCCGTGTTGCGCAAGCTCCTCGAGCGCTTCGTCTCATTGTCCGGATTTTCAAAACAGGCGTGGGAGGAACAGTTCAAGCGGCTCGTTGAGGAAGAAGGAATGAAGATGGGGCAGCTCGCACAGCCGGTGCGTGTGGCGCTGACTGGTCGCACGGCGAGTCCCGGTCTGTTTGACGTCATGGAGGTGCTGGGCCGCGAGCGGACCTTGTCCCGGCTACAACAAAGCCTCGCGCGCGCTGAAGCCGCGCATGCTTGACGGACTGATTGGTCGTGTATTAGGTTGAACGCCGGTTGGGGGATCGTCTAGCGGTAGGACGTCAGTCTCTGGATCTGACTACCTAGGTTCGATTCCTAGTCCCCCAGCCAACCTCGCCCTTCGACTCCCGTAGCCTTGCGCGCCGTACCGCGCTGGGGGATCGTCTAGCGGTAGGACGCCAGCCTTTGGAGCTGGCTACCTAGGTTCGATTCCTAGTCCCCCAGCCACTATTCCAGCCTCTTCATTCAAGCGGCGAGCGGTCGACCGGTGGCCGTAGTATTCACTGGCTGAGCTGGAACGGATGGGGGCACTGACTCGTCCCGCCACAGCGCAATGCCCCCGATCAATCCGTTGAGATTGGAAATGATCGTCACATTCGCGGGAAGCAAGCCGACATCGACTTCCTTCGAATTACCGCCTCCGATATACAATTTTGTGAAGTGAAAAATCTCCTCGAGGCGATAGATAAATTTGATGAGGCGCTTGTTCCACCTTTTTTTGCCGACTTTCTGTAACGCCGCATTTCGCAATTTGTCGTTGCCGATTTCAAGATTTGGGACGAGGCGGCCGTCCATAAACAGTGATGTTCCCACACCGGTGCCCAGGGTCACGACCAACTCGACGCCGTTGCCAGCAATGGCACCGAAGCCTTGGACGTCCGCATCGTTTGCGACACGAACAGGTTTGTTCAGCCTCGCCTGCAGCATCTCCACGATGTTGAAGCCCTGCCATTCTTTCGCCAGATTCGGCGCTTGCTTGACAATGCCGTTGATGACGACACCGGGGAAGCCGATCGCAATACGATCGAAGGTCGCGAATTCGTTGGCCAATGCGATGATGACGTCCATGACTGCGCCCGGCATGCCCGAGGCCGGTGAATCTCGCCGCAGCCGCTCGCTGACCGCCTTTCCAAGATCATTCAGCAAGGTCGCTTTAATCCCGCTGCCGCCCACGTCGACAACGAGCGTTCGACGGCTTGAACCGTTCTCATCGGATTGCTTAACATTGCGTCGCTTCGCAGCGGGTGGCTTGGTACCGCTCTTGGCTTTGTCTGTCTTTCGGCTGCTTTCTTTCGGCATAAGAGACCTGCTACCGAGACGATTTGTCTCGTTTGGGGATGAACTGTCTTACTTGGTCAGCCCTTTGGGGGCGCACAAGACTCAAAATGGCGTATTTCGTAGTACCTAGCCCGCGGGACTACGCCGTCTGCAGGAGTTAGGCCAGACTATCTATGTCGATCACGAAGCGGAACCGAACCTCGCCACGTACGACGCGTTCATAAGCCTCGTTGACCTGTCCCATGGGGATGGTTTCGACATCTGACTCGATCTGGTGCTCAGCGCAGAAATCCAACATTTCTTGTGTCTCCCGGATGCCTCCAATGACCGATCCGGCGATGCTCCTGCGGTGCATGATCAGAGGAAACGGCTCGAGAGGCGCCGGGTGTTCTGGTGCTCCCACGAGGATCATGGTCCCGTCGGTTTTCAGAAGTTCGACATAGGCATTGTAGTCGTGGACTGCCGACACGGTGTCGAGCACAAAGTCGAAGTACCGCCGGAATCTTGTCAGGTTATTCCGCTCAGTGCTCACGACAAAGTCACCCGCGCCGAGTCGTTTCGCGTCCGCTCCCTTCGCCTCCGAGCTACTGAAGACTGTGACTTCCGTGCCCAGCGCATGGGCAATCTTGACGGCCATGTGGCCCAACCCGCCGAGTCCAAGCACGGCCACCCTGTGGTACTTCCCGACGCCCCAATGCCGAAATGGGGAATAGGTCGTGATACCGGCGCAGAGTAAGGGAGCCGAACCGGCGGGAGACAGGGCAGTCGGCATCTTCAGCACGTAGCGTTCGTCTACAACGATCTGAGTCGAGTACCCGCCTTGAGTGATGGCTCCATTCTTATCGCGGCTGCTGTACGTCAAGATCATTCCTGCCTCGCAGTATTGTTCCAGGCCTTCCCGGCAAGCGGAGCACGTCCTGCAGGAATCGACGAAACAGCCCACGCCGGCCCGGTCGCCGACTCGAAGGAGTTTCACCGCAGATCCGATTTCGCTCACGGTGCCGACGATTTCATGGCCAGGCACCATGGGGTAAATTGACTCGCCCCATTCATTGCGAGTCATATGAATGTCTGAGTGGCAGATTCCGCAGTGTGAAATCTTGATCAAGACGTCGTGAGCACCCACATCACGCCGTTCAAAAAAGAATGGTTGCAATGGCGCGCGGGCAGCCATGGCGGCATAGCCTCTAGTCGGCAGCATTCCGAACTCCGGATTTGTGAAAGGAAGATAATTTATCAAGATCAGTCGGGCTTGCCAACACGAATCGGGGGAAGGAGGTAGATCTCCAGCGCCCTTAGTCGTTCGAGCGCTCGCCGGCATCGGAGTCTGCGTCCTGCGTGGGTTCGGTGGGAAGTTCCATCAACAGGTTTGGGCCGGGAACTCGATATTGTTCTGCCGCCCAGGTGCCGAGGTCCGTGAGTTGGCAGCGTTCGGAACAGAAGGGACGCCAAGGATTGCCTTCCCAGGCGGTCGGTCGATGGCAGAGCGGGCAGGCCATCCCAAATTCTACTATACCCGGGGGATAAAAGGATCAGCTGGGGCGGATGGGATAGGTCGTCTTGGTATGCAGGAGACGGTGCAGCCGATTCTGATCGATCTCCGAGACACCGAGGAATTCGACTCCGAACTCGCCGTGTTTGCTCCATCGAACCGCCGCCGACTCGATCGTGATCGGAGACCCAAGGTCTGTGGCTCGAATAAGGATCCGAACCGCTGATCCGGTCTGTACGGCCGTCGTACTCGTGACGGCGCATCCACCTGCCGATAGGTCGAACATGGTGCCTTCGCGGATCGAGGTATTGCCGGTGGTGGAAAAATACACCTGGAGCTCGACTGGAACTCGAGGGTATTGACGACATTCGATCATCTTCGACTCCTTGTGCTTTGTGCGATCCGGTGAGCCTGGTTCAGTCTAGCAACCCGGCTCCTCCTGTAAAGCAATCTTAGCTTCCCCGCATCCCATCTCAAGCCTAGCAGGGATGCCAGATCTGTAAAGCGAGTGCAAACCGGCGGATCTTCACGCTCTTTGCAGGATCGTGCTGAGAATTCAGCGGGCGGGCTGACGTTTGTCGAGTCTGGCCCAAGCGTCTTTGAGCGATACCGTCCGATTGAACACCAGCCGATCTGGGCTGGAGTCGGGGTCAACGCTAAAATAGCCCAATCGCTCGAATTGAAATCTGGACCCGGGGCCAGCCGACCTGAGGCTTGGTTCGACCAGGCACCCCGTAAGACGTTCTAGAGACTGCGGGTTCAGGTAGGCCGTCCAATCCTGATCATGTGGCACATTCGAGAGATCGTCCTTGAGCAGGGGGTTGTAGAGGCGAACTTCTGCTTCTAGCGCATGGGCTGCAGAGACCCAATGGATCGTGGCCTTTACTTTCCTTCGGGCATCGGGGCCTCCGCTTTTGGTCTGTGGATCGTATGTGCAATGCAATTCTGTGACTTCTCCGGTCCGGGCATCCTTCGTCACACTGACGCATTTGATAATGTAGGCATAACGAAGGCGAACCTCCCGCCCCGGTGCAAGTCGGAAAAATTCTTTCGGGGGCTCTTCAAGGAAATCGTCCCGCTCGATATACAGCGTCCGAGAAAACGGAATCGAACGTGTGCCGGCCGAGGCATCTTCAGGATTGTTGACCGCGTCGAGCTCCTCGGATCCTTGCTCTGGATAGTTATCGATCACCACCTTCAGCGGCTTTAGGACGGCCAGCACCCGAGCTGCCCGCTTGTTCAAATCCTCTCGAATAAAGTGCTCGAGCAACTGCATTTCGACTACGGCGTCCCGCTTCGCCACGCCAATGTGCTCGCAGAACGCGCGGATCGCGTCGGGCGTGTAGCCGCGGCGCCGAAGGCCCTTGAGCGTCGGCAGGCGAGGATCGTCCCACCCTGCCACCTGCTTGTTCTCCACGAGCTCCAACAATTTTCGCTTGCTCATGACCGCGTGGCTGATGTTCAGGCGGGCAAACTCGATCTGTTGCGGACGGTCGGATGTACCGGCTCGTTCGACCACCCAGTCATAGAGCGGCCGATGGTCCTCGAACTCCAAAGTGCAGACCGAATGTGTCACGCCTTCGATCGCATCGGAAAACGGATGGGCAAAGTCATAGGAGGGGTAGATTGGCCATGTCCGGCCCGTCCGATAGTGCGCAGTGTGCCGAATTCGATACAACACCGGATCGCGCAGATTGATGTTGGGCGATGCCATGTCGATTTTGGCTCGCAGCACGTGCGTGCCGTCCGCGAATTCACCTGCGCGCATCCGACGCAAGAGATCGAGATTCTCCTCTGCCGAGCGGTCGCGGTAGGGGCTCTTCTTCCCCGGTTCGGTCAACGTGCCTCGATATTGTCTCATCTCGTCGGCGGTGAGACTGTCGACGTACGCCGAGCCTGAGTTGATGAGGCGTTCTGCAAAACCGAAGAGCCGCTCGAAGTAATCCGACGCAAAGTACAGGTGATTCCCCCAGTCGAATCCAAGCCAGCGGACATCCTCCTGGATCGACTGGACGTATTCGGGATCTTCAGTCGTGGGATTCGTGTCGTCGAATCGCAGATGACAAACGCCGCCCGGGTGCTCCTCGGCCAGCCCAAAATTGAGGCAGATGGATTTGGCATGGCCGATATGCAGATAGCCGTTCGGTTCAGGCGGAAAGCGAGTCACGACACGGCCGTCGTGTTTCCCCGCAACACGGTCCGCCGCGACAATCTCACGGATGAAATTGGATGCACGTGTTCCTTCCGGCACGTCCGTCCGTAGCCTCCTGGTGTCCATAACGATGGCGGGATATCCGACTTCTTCTATCATAAGAACCACGCGGGGGAGAAGAGCCAATCTCGGCAAGGGGCGGGAGAGAAAGAACTTTCAGGCTGTCTGATGGGTCGAGATCTGTATGACGTTGAAATCTTTTTGGGCGATCAAGTGCCCTTCCATACGGAGACGGAACTCATAGCGGCCGGGGGCCGGAAAGATCAGTGACGGGATATTGATCCCAAAGTCCGAGATCTGCAGACGGTCCGCGATCACGATATTCGGGAGCGTGGCACGGCAGACGAGTTGTTCACTGTTGAGGTAGATGAGGTCGATGTCGAAGCGGTAGGTGCCTTCAGCGTCGGTCAGGCAGAAGTACAAGCCCATCTGTTGGTGTTGGAACGGAAAACTCAAAGCTTGTAGATGCGTGAACAGGCCGATCAGGTTCTTTTTCTTGGTCACGCTGTCTTCGATGACTTGGTCGCAGACAAGGAACGCCTGCACGCTGGGTTTGATGATTTCAGACATCGTGCCTATTCTACGGGAGTCTTGTAGGCTGTCAAAGGGATATGCCTTTCCGTGGGCGAGGGAGATGGGGACGCCGGGCGGTGGGCTAACCGATTGCCGCGGTCCCACCGCGGCCTTCGACCACATCACCGAACATCGTCAAACCGGTGCCCAGGCGGCAGTAGTGGGGGCTGATCGACACCACTTCGCCCTTGTGGGTATGAAAATGTGCAGTCGTAAATCGGATTTTCCGTTGGTGGAACAAATACACCTCCACCACCGTGCTGCCGGTTGCCCGTTCGGAAACCGTGACCGTGAGAGGATCATCGAGGGTTGGATCAGCAGGAGTGGTCACGCCCACTGCAAATCGACTCGCTCCGACGGCCGAGAGTTGGTTGCGTCTCAAATGGCCGATGCGCCGCCCCGCCTCATCGTAGAAATCCATCGTCAACAGCAACGACGGCGGGTCGGGCTGGACTTCCAACACAATCTGTTCTTTGCCCTGAAACTTGATGACGCCGTTCGTGGCTCGAAAGATGTTGGAGCCGACGTGCAGTTCCAATCCGGCTTCTGGCTTTTCTTCCTCGACGATTGTTTCGGCGGCTTCGCCGACGTCCATCATGTTGGCATCCATATTGGCGTCGGTCTGAAATGGATTCTGCATGAGGCGAGCCTTTTGCGTGAGCGCGAGTGAGGAGTCGTGTCGGGACGTGATAGCCTGCGAAAAAATAGGCCAAGCAATCGGATCTGTCAAGATGCTGGCGCCAAAAAAATTCCGGTCCGTCTCAAGGCGATGGAATTGAAAACCCCACTAGGCTCATGGTACCGTCAGCACTCCGTTCCAAGTCTGCACCTTTGGTCCCATCGTCTAGCCTGGCCTAGGACGGAGCCCTCTCAAGGCTCAGACACGGGTTCAAATCCCGTTGGGACCACCACCAATTCTCCACATCTGGAGCGGCGTTTACGGCTTTTTTGGAAAGAGCGGCATCTCGGACATCTCGTTCATCGGACAATCCATAGGACAAAAGTGCGATGTGGAGGCGGGTCACGGCTTCGCGGAGCTGCTGGTTCCATCCGAAGCCACCGTGGCTGTAGCGGCTCGTCATCGCTTCACCGCCGAGGACGTCGCTGCCGGTGCTGCGGAGACGATGCCCCAACAATGCGGCCCTGACCTCGAGCGGCACACCGAGGTTCTGTAGCCAGGTCGTGAACGAGTGGCGCAAATCATGGAAGTGGAGACCTTGTACCTTGGCCTCGATCGTCAAACGTCGCCAGAAGGTCCCAAACGCGCCCGCATTCCATCGCCTGAAGGTTTTCCCATCATGGGCGATCTCGCTCCGTAGGGCTGTTAGGCATTATTATGCGTGCACGTGCACGCATGTGTCAACGTGTTGACCGTGCCTGCTCGGCTGGGCATACTGTGGCGCCATGAAAAAACGTAAGAATCCGCATGCAGTCGCTCTCTCGAAACTGGGAGCCAAGAAAGGTGGGAAGACGCGCGCAGCTCGGCTGTCTCCTGAACAGCGGTCGGCGTCGGCTCGGCTGGCCGCTCAAGCTCGGTGGAGCAAGAAAGGGAAGCGGTCCAGTTCCTAACGGAGCAGGCAACTAGTAGATCAGCGGCCTGCCGACCGCCGGTGCTATTGTGCCAATATGTCCCACTGGGCGTGTCTCAGCTTTTTGGATTAACCGTGCATGGGGAGGATGTCATGTCTCATAAAATGATGCAGAGTGACAGGTATGGCTTCTGTCGGCCACTCAAGAAGCCGTGCGCCGTAATCTCGCTGCTAATCATTGCGTTACTGGGTTTCGGCTCATCGCTTTTTGCAGCCTCGGCGCCGACGACCTATTCCGCCTACACGGGAACTGATGCTAAGGCAACCCCACCCGCTCCGGCCCTCGGTCCGGCTAACTCGGTCATCAATGATCCGACCTTCGGCTCGCGTATTCTACGAGTAACCGATAGCAATACCGCGAGCGGCGGTTCCTTCATTCCCTCAGATGCTGGCTACTTTCGAACCTGGAACGCCAATTCCACCGCGCTGAAGCTCGTGAATCCCCATGGATTCTCCTATTGGCTCGAGTTCAACTCCTCAACTTTCAAAGTCGGCGATGGGTCCCCACAGCCAAGCTTGCATCCGTTGAGCTTTCACTGGACATGGGAATGGTCGGCGGTCGACCCGGACGTTATTTACTTTCTGAACGGGAATCAAATAGCGAAATACAACAAAGTCACTTCTCTGGTCACCAACCTCGGAGGTCCGCCTAACGGCGATCCGGTCACCTATCGTGTCGCGGTCGTCGGAACAGACAAGTGGGTCTGCTCGGCCGCGGGACCGGGAACGCAGAATACGTATACAGAGATTTATTGCGTGAATCCTAACAACACTTCGCAGGTCAAATTCATTGATGTCGTGAACCAAACGATCAATGGGGTTAAGCAAAGGGATCGTAACTGGCCGACCTCGGCTGCCGGCCAAACCATCGGCATTCATTCGCTGTATGGCAGTGCCGGTGGGGCCTGGCTTGGCGTAAACTTCCATCAACAGAGCTGGGGAGCCAATGGCGATTCTGTGCTCAATTTGAACAACAATGACTGGTCGCTGGTCACGAACGCCGATACCCATTGGTCTGGACACTCCTCCATAGGCAACGGCAAATATGTCAACGGCTCAGGATCGATCAATGGCAATGACTCTCGAGGCGCTCTCCTCCGAGATCCGAACAACCTCATGAATACCAACCAGTACACCTTCATCATGCAGCCGCCGTCGACCGTGGGCTGGTATGACGGCGAACATAGTTCCTGGTTCAATTCGTCGACGAATCCCAAAGCGCCCGTGCTCTTTTCGCGGTATAGCATCACTGCGCCTCCCGGAACACTGACCTGGTATGGAGAGATCATTGCTGCGGCGACGGATGGCTCCAATAGGGTCTGGCGATTCGCGCACAATCACAATGGCGGGCTTGGAGGCTACTATGGGAGCGCGTTTGCGCAGATTTCCAATGATGGCCGTTGGGCGCTGTTCTCCAGCTATTGGGACGGCACGCTGGGCGCATCGCCGGGCGACTTTGGGTTTTCAACTCGTATCGATACATTCATCGTTGAGCTGAAATAACAAGGTCTTCTTTACCGCCTGGCGTGGAGTGCTGGCCGGCCGGTCAGAATATCACCGGCCATGCTTCGTCATCTTGCGATCGCCAGGCTGACTCATCGCAAAGCCGACCACTGGACCGTGCTATTCGACTGCGGACCTCCACCGGATCCGGCGAGGGTTCGAGAAATTGAAGGGATCTGTGAGCAGGCTAGGAAGGAGCGCATAGGGAGGACAGGATGAGGAAGGTTTGACTTCCTGGGAGAAGGCACTTAGAAGACTCCTTGTCTCCCGATCCATCGAAATGGAAATCCGGTGCCCGTGGAGTCTATCGAATCCCAGTCCCTCTATATCTTTCTTGACGAAGGCGGCAATCTCGACTTCTCACCAAACGGGACGAAGTTTTTCACCGTCAGCACGTTTACGAAATGCCGGCCCTTTGCCTTAGACGCGGATCTCCTTGCACTCAAGTATGATCTCTTAGAAGAGGGTCTCGACCTTGATTGCTTCCATGCGTCAGAAGATAGGCAACTGGTCCGGAATCGCGTCTTTTCACTCATCGGGAGGCATCTCGCCCAATTCCTGCCAACCCATGCCTAGGGGTTTCACTAGTTGTGACTCAGCTTCGGCTCCGTATACTCCCGCCACTCTGAAGTGTTGCGATCTGCTTGAATATCGCTTGATTTTCGGTTGATCGATAGAATTTAGCTTAACCGAGTACTAGGTCCAGAATGTACCCGCTCTACTTAAGAGAAGATGATCACGCTGTCAGCCCGTCCCAAACCGATCCTCCTTCTGCCTAAATCTCCCGACTTCTTTAACCGTACATAACCAATGGGTCAGCGCGTAGATGCGCTAGCGCCACAACGACTCGTAGGCCCGTTGTGTCCACCTGCAGCATTGGAGGATTCCGTGTCTCGTCTATGCAAAGAAAAAGAAAACGAACGAACGATGCACGGTTGCACGGACGGCCCCTCTCGGCAAATCGAGAAGGAGGCGCGCCACGTCAGGCACTACCAAAAGTTAGTGAGCACCGTATGTGTGATCATCGCGTTCCTGATAGTTGGTTGTGATGGGCGGGGTGGTGAGAGTGTCGGCCCAACACTTTTCGCCGCCATCGCTCCCACCACCTATTCTGCCTATACGGGAACCGATGCCAAACAGATCCCGCACGCTCCAGCCCTCGGTCCGGCTAACTCGATTATCCAGGATCCGACATTCGGCTCGCGCATCCTGCGAGTGACCGATGCCCATACCAATAGCGGCGATTCCTTGATTCCCGAATATGCTGGCTACTTTCGGACCTGGAATGCCGATTCAACGGCGCTGAAGCTCCATGGTCCCCACGGGACATCCTATTGGCTTGAGTTTGAGTCCTCAAGTTTCAGTGTCGGGGATGGGTCTGCCCGGCCAACCTTGCATCCCCTGAGCTTCGACGTGAAATGGGAATGGTCCGCTGTTGATCCCGACATTATCTATTTTATAAACGGGAACCAACTGGCGAAATACAACAAGGCCACGCAGGAGGTCACTGACCTCGGCCCGCCTCAGAGCGTTCCGCTCGGCTATCATGCCCTGGTTGTCGGCGCAGACGCTTGGATCTGTTCGGCGGCAGGATCAGCAGGCCAAAATACCTATACACAGATTTACTGTCTCAATCCCAATGACCCCTCGCAGCACAAATTCATTGATATCTTGAAGAAGACCATCAACGGTATTGCCCAACACGATCCTCACTGGCCGACCTCGGCTGCCGGCCAAACCATCGGGATTCATGCAATGTATGGGAGTGCAGCCGGCGCCTGGCTGGACGTGGGTTTCGTGCACCACAGCTGGGGAGTCAATGGCGATTCTGTGTTCAATCTTTCGACCAATACCTGGTCGCTGATGACGAATGCCAATATGTATTCGAGCGGACACTCGTCTATAGGCGCCAAATTTGTCAACGGCTGTGGATCGATCAATGGGATGTACTCTGGAGGCGCTTGCCTTCGAGATCCGAGTAACCTCATGGATGCCACGCAGTACACCTTTATCATGCAGCCCCCGTCGACCGCCACGGGATGGCATGACGGCGAACACAGTTCGTGGTTCAATGCATCAACGAATCCCGAGGCGCCCGTGCTCTTTTCACGATATAACATCAGTACGCCTCCGAGCCCTGTCCCCTGGTATGGAGAGATCATCGCTGCCGCGACCGATGGCTCCAATACGGTCTGGCGCTTCGCGCACAATCACAATGGGGGTCTTGTCGGTTCTTACACTGGCCAGTCTTTTGCGCAGATTTCGAATGACGGTCGCTGGGCGCTGTTTTCAAGCCCCTGGGACGGCACGCTGGGACCATCGTCGGGCGACTTTGACTATCCAACCCGCCTCGATACATTCATCGTTGAGCTGAAATAACAGGCGACGGTGGCTCGTTCAAGTTTGTGGCTGAAGTGTGGCCGATAAGAAATGGATCAACGCTTCAACACATGGGCGACGATCCAGCCTTTGGCCAATTCCGTAAAGCGCATGTTTTAGTCCTACCTGTGAATAAGTGGGACAAAGTCTGCAAACCGTGCGATAAAAAAGGGCGAAGCCGCAGTGTGACTAAAACACGGGTTCAAATCCCGTTGGGACCACCACCGAGCCTCAAGGGTGCGATCATACTCGCACTGAAAATCCGCTGTGCCTGGCTTGCAATCACCCCGCTGCTTCCGCTGCAACCAACTGTCTGAACCTTAACAGTGCATTGCTACTGCATTAGGTATAAGATTCTTCCGCCCCTACCCTAGGAAGGACGCTTTCCTGCCCAGATTAGATACCCGCATTGGAGCACAACTCGCAACGTCGGGGAAATCAATGACCACCGTTGGTTAGAAAACTGATAACAGGATACAGATTTGTCTGGAGGGCGCAGTCATGCATCGATCCGATCATAGAGGTAATGATATGAGCACAAGCTGGTTCAGAGGTCGATGCGAGAAAATCGGCTGGGTGATGGCGGGCGTCACGCTCGTGATCCTGGCGGTGGGCATCCAAGGTTCATTGGCGGCGCAAACTCAGGCGACGGAGAAGCTCGACCGGACGGTGCTGCCCATTCCGGAACCAAAAATGAAATCAATCACGACATTCGATGCCCGCAAGGCGACGCCTCCAGCGCGATTTGAGATTAAGGCACCAGCAGGTGCGCCAAACGTGCTCCTCGTGATGCTCGACGATCTGGGGTTTGGCATGTCCAGCGCGTTCGGCGGGCCCGTTCACATGCCGACGGCCGAACGTCTCGGCAACGGGGGGCTCCGCTACAACCATTTCCATACGACGGCCCTCTGCTCGCCGACCAGGGCCTCGCTGTTGAGCGGTCGGAACCACCACATGAACAACATGGGTGCGATCACGGAAGCCTCGACGGCGTTTCCTGGAAACACAGGCCGGCGTCCAAACAACGTGGCGCCGCTCGCCGAGATGCTGCGGCTCAACGGCTACAGCACGGGCTTCTTCGGCAAGAATCATGAAACCGCAGCTTGGGAGGTCAGCCCATCCGGTCCGACCGACCGCTGGCCGACCCGGTCCGGCTTTGACAAATTTTACGGCTTCATTGGTGGGGAAGCCAACCAGTGGGCGCCTGCACTCTATGATGGATTTGCCAGGGTCGAGCTGCCGAACGATCCGAACTACCACCTCATGACCGATATGACGAATCAAGCGATTCACTGGATGCGCTATCAGAAGTCGCTCACGCCGGGGAAGCCGTTCTTCCTCTACTTCGCCCCGGGTGCCACGCATGCCCCCCATCATGTCCCGAAAGAATGGATCGCGAAGTATAAGGCTAAGTTCGATGGAGGGTGGGACCAATTCCGCGAAGAAACGCTGGCCCGGCAGATCAAGCTAGGTGTTGTGCCTCCAGGGACGAAACTCGCTCCGAAGCCAGACGTTATCAAGGATTGGGACAAGCTCTCGGCGGACGAAAAGAAACTGTTCAGCCGTCAAATGGAGATCTTCGCTGGGTTCGGCGAGTATGCGGATACGGAGATCGGCCGGTTGGTTGAAGCTCTCGAGCAGACAGGTCAGATGGACAACACGCTGATCTTCTACATCCTGGGGGACAACGGTACGAGCGCCGAGGGCGGGATGAACGGGCTCTTTAACGAGATGACCTATTTCAATCGAGCACAAGAAACCGTCCAGGACATCCTCAAGCATTACGACGATCTGGGCGGTCCGATGTCATTTCCTCATATGGCTGCCGGGTGGGCCGTGGCGGGCGATACCCCGTTTACTTGGACAAAGCAGGTTGCCTCCAACTTCGGTGGCACGCGCAACGGCATGGTCATCCACTGGCCCAAACGCATCAAGGAAAAAGACGAGGTGCGAACGCAGTTCCATCATGTCATCGATATTGCGCCAACGATTCTCGAAGCTGCAGGCTTGCCGGAGCCGAAACTCGTGAATGGGACCAAGCAGGCCCCGATCGAAGGCGTGAGCATGGTCTACACGTTTGGCAATGCCAAGGCAAAGACCAGGCACCGGGTGCAGTACTTCGAGATCCTGGGCAACCGAGGTATCTATGCGGATGGCTGGTTTGCCGGAACCATTCACCGGGCTCCGTGGGAATTCACGCCCCGCACTCTCCTGAGTGGCGACAAGTGGGAGTTGTACAACACTAAGGAAGACTTCAGTCTGGTAAGCGATGTCGCCGCCAAGCATCCGGCAAAGCTCAAAGAACTCCAGAGCCTCTTCATGAAGGAAGCGGTCAAGTACCATGTGTTGCCGATCGACGATCGGGTACTCGAGCGCATGAACGCCGCCACGGCCGGACGTCCCGACCTCATGGCGGGGCGCACGTCGCTGACTGTCTATGAGGGAATGACCGGCATGTCGGAGAACGTCTTCATCAACACGAAGAATCGGTCGCACACCATCACCGCTGAGGTGGAAATCCCACAAGGAGGTGCCAACGGCGTCATTCTGGCTCAGGCCGGACGGTTCGGCGGCTGGAGCCTTTACCTCAAAGAGGGCAAACCGGTCTACACCTACAACTTTGTCGGTCTCCAGCAATTCAACATTGTCGCGCCGCAGTCGATTGCAGGGGGCAAAGCGACGATTCGGTACGAATTTGCGTCCGATGGTCCGGGCATGGGAAAGGGCGGTATGGGGACGATCTTCGTGGATGGCCAGAAAGTCGCCGAAGGTCGCATCGAGCGCACACAGTGTTGCCTCTTCTCGGGCGATGAAGGTGCTGACGTGGGTGTCGACGAGGGCACGCCGGTTACGGAAGACTACAAGGATCGTGACAACAAGTTCACTGGCAAGATCCACAGCGTCACCATCGACCTTTCTGAAATGAAGACGGCACGCACCGAAGTAGACCAACAGGCGCTTCGTGACGCCACCGTTCGTAAGACGCTGGCGGAATAAGACCTAGCGCCGATGTGAAAAGGGACGGGGCGCTGACGCATCACGGAAGTGTCCCGTGTCATTTCGAAGAGAGGAGCCCGGTGTCGTTGAGACTCTTGTTGACGCTGTCCGGTAGTCTTGAAACGCTCGTAGGAATATTGGCATTGCTCAGTCCGACGACGGCGGTCACGATATTGTTCGGGGGGCCGGTAGACACGATAACTCCTATTGTAACGCGACTCTTCGGCGCAGGAGCATTCTCGCTGGGGCTGGCCGGCCTGAAAGCCCGCGACGCTGCTGCGACTTCTGCGGGTCTTGCGGTGAGCCTTGGGATGACCTCTTACAATGTCTTAGCAGCCGTGGTCATTAGCTGGGCTGCGGCGGAACTGGGCCTCGGAGGTCTCTTGCTCTGGGGAACAGGGATTGCCCATGCGGTGATCGGCACGCTCTTCGTCTCGTCACTTATGGCGTTGAAACGATAACCAACAACGCACTTGGCATGCTGCTGTTTTCGATCAAGCGTATTCTTTCTTGAGCTACTTGCAGTCCCCCTTCCGAGGTTTCACGGAATTCTTCGTCATTGAATGAAGGGTCCGTCAAAAACCGAGGCACACATCAAGCCCTCGTTTCGGCCTGTTACTTCTGACAGTTGGCATATCAACGTTGCAATGCTAAAGAGGGGTGGAGTTTGCCGCTGTTCAATGGCCGATCGTCAACCGCAGTACCGCTACCTCCAAGTCGAACATCCCACCATCTGATGAGGATAGAAGCATGAAAATCTGGATCGTGATGACATTCTGCCGCGCCGCCATTCCGATTATTATGTTAGCCATTTCAATACTCACTACCGCCGCGCTGGCCGGTGAACTGGCAGGGGCAACGTTGCCTGACACCCTCAAGTCCGGCGACCTGACCCTGAGGTTGAACGGTTTGGGCCTCAGGAAAAAGTCCATGTTCAAGGTCTATGTGGGCGGGCTCTACCTCGAATCGGCCTCGAAGGACGCGAGCGCGATTCTGGCGGCCGATCAGGCGAAAGCCATCCGCATGCATTTCCTGCGCGACCTCACGAAGGCGCAGCTCGTGGAGGCTTTGCGGGAAGGCTTCGAGGCGAATGCAAAGGACACATCTGGACAGAAAGCCGAGTTCGACAAGATGCTTGCGCTCGTCCCCGATGTGAAGGAAGCCGATACGCTGACGTTTACCTATCTGCCGGCAAAGGGGACAACGCTGCAGGTCGGGAACAAGGAGCTGGGCGTCTTCTCGGGGAAGGGTTTCGGCGACGCCGTTTTCTCCATTTTCCTGGGGCCGAAACCACCCTCAGAGGACCTGCAGAAAGGTATGCTCGGCAAGTGAAGGATTTTGGCTCGCCGCAGCCACCACATTTGCCTAGCATGGCACGGCAGGGTGTTTGGTCTGTTGAAGAGTGAGATTGCCCGTTACGGAGAGCAGATGAAAAATCAGTTGGTTGGCCTTTGCGCGTGGTTCCTTTTGTCGTTGATGACGCTCTGTGGATGCGAATACGTTCGACCTACTCTCAATGCACCCTTGAAGCAGTGGGAGCCCGCCGGCGGCTATCGGTTCAGCAATTTGGCCCCGCCCGAGGCCGACAACACCGATGGTCTCTTTATCATGGCCTCCTTCTCCGGCGGTGGGACCCGCGCCTCCACGCTCGCGTTTGGAGTGTTGCGTGAGCTGGCCCGTCAACAGATTACCTGGGAAGGCAAGAAGAAGCGGCTACTCGACGAACTGGATGCGATGTTTGCCTTGTCTGGAGGCACCTTCACCGCCGGTTACTACGCTCTATATGGTGATCAGATCTTTCATGACTTCGAGCACCGTTTTTTACGCAAGGACTGGGAATCGGAACTCAAATCGAGGATCTTGCGGTCGCCCAGCAATTGGATTCGGCTGTGGTCTCCCTATTTCGGCCGCGCGCATATCATGGCCGAACTGCTGGATGAAGCGCTGTTTGAGCGGAAAACCTATGCTGACCTGCTGGCGAGACACCAGCGACCTTTTCTTGTCATCCACGCTACCGACATGGCCACACTGTCCCGCTTTGAGTTTAACCAATTCCAGTTCGATCTCATCTGCTCGGACCTGAGCCAGTTGCCGATCGCTTGGGCGTCTGCGTCGTCCGCGGCGCTGCCCCTCGTGCTGAGCCCCATTTCGTTTAAAAATCATGCGGGCCACTGCGGCTATCAGGCGCCGGCGTGGCTAGAGCCAGAAAGAAAGAAGGGCGGTGTAGGTGGCCAGCGAGCCAACGAGTTTCTGTCCTACCTTGATGGTGAGAAGCGCCCCTATATCCATCTGCTCGATGGCGGTATGTCAGACAATATCGCGCTCCGTGGCATCATGGAGGGAAGCGGCGCCGCAGGGGGGTTCGAGCAATTACTGAAGTTCGTGCGGGTCAAGAACGTCCGGAAGTTTGTGATCCTGGCGGTGAGCGCCGAGACAAGCCCTGACGTGATGGAATTTCGGAGTGATCAAGTCCCGACCCTTTCCAAGGCTATGAGCACATTGGTTGACGCGCCCATCAATCGCTATTCGTTTGATACGATCCAGTTCCTGAAAATCGGCGTAGCCAAATGGCAGCTAGAGCTGCGTACCAAGCAGCGGGATCCTGACAGCCCCTTCGCCCCGGACGCCGACATCTATTTCATTAATGCCAGCCTCGCAGCGATTGCCGATCCAGACGAGCGAATGTCGCTGATGAAGATTCCGACCACCTTGTATCTTAACGACGAGAATATTGACCGTCTGATCGGTGCCGCGTCCCGCCTCATTGTGCACGACAAGGAGTTTCAACGGCTCATGCAGGATATTGAAACAGGCAAGTAGCTCATACAGTAGGGATACAAAACTGAATCGTATCACTCATCGGACCTCTCGGATCTGGGCTTCTCGTTGCCGCACCAGTTTATCCGTATAGGTGGGAGGCGCTCACGCAGCCCATTCGGTACGTAGGCGGTTTGTCTTCCTGTTCTCTCTTGCATACAACCCTACACCCGTATCCGGCAATAAGGATGAAACTAACGGCTTATGACGGGCATGGACATTGCCTTTTGAAACGTCTCTTATCCCCGTTCCGTGTCTATCAAACCTCGGAGATTCATCAATGAACGGTCGCCAGCCGATTGCATGCCGATATGGTGTTCTTCTGTTTCTGTCCCTTTTCTGTCTCACAATGAGTGCGTGTACACGCGCTACGTCTGTGATGGAGGCTTCGAATGATGAGCTTGCTCGATTCGAAGAATCAACGAAGGAACTCCGCAAATTGGCTCAGGGAGGAGATGCATCGGCGCAAAACGAACTCGGCCTGCTGTACTACGAAGGCAGAGGAGTTCCTCAGAATCATAAAAAAGCGAAAGAGTGGTTTGATAAGGCCGTGGAGCAGGGCCATACGGGGGCCCAAGTCAATCTGGGTACGTTGTATCTCAGAGGTGAGGGTGCTCCGCAGAGCAGCCAAATGGCGTTGTTTTGGTTCAGTCGGGCGGCAGGACAAGAAGATGCTCTGGCTTTTGCGAAACTTGGGTTGATGTATTCGCAGGGACGAGGAGTGCTTCAGGACTTCATTCAGGCCCACATGTGGTACAACCTGTCAGCAGCCCACGGAGAAGGAAGGTCAGCAGAGGCGCGAGACGCCCTCGCGAGACAGATGACGCCAGCCCAGATCGCCGAAGCGCAGCGGCTTGCACGTGAGTGGAGGCCAAGGGAAGAAAAGTCACGAAAGACTGCCTATTAACAGACGATTGATCGCTTTCTGCAGCGAGATCTTTCCGAGGGCCCAGCCGCGTGCGTGCACCTGAATCTCTCTTCAGCCATTTTGACCGAGTCCTCTCCATCTTTCCTGCCGAGTGTCCCGTGTCTGTACCTTCACGTTTCGACAGTGCGGGTGACAAGATGTCGCTTACAGTGGGAGTAGCCCTTCTTTGCCGCATCGCTTCATTCGTTCGTTGACGCCTCCTGCATCGGTTGTGTATAACGGAGGCGCTCTCGTTAGTTCTATTCTTCGCCACAGGTCGACTCACCATGGGTGCACGCGAATTCCATGATGGCGCAAAAGACGGCTTCGAAGCCCTCGAACCGCTGAATCCGGAAGCCATCCAGTCGTTCGACGATCTTTTGGTCGCCATGCGTAAAACGGCATTCGGAGGCCGCCGCCTCGGAGAGGCCTATGAAGTGCTGTGGGCCATGATCGAGGATAGGGACTGTTCAGTCGTCATGACACTCTCCGGGGCGATGACGATCGCAAAAATGGGCAAGATCATCAGCTCGATGATCGACCATGGGATGGTGCAATGTGTGGTATCGACTGGTGCATTGATTGCTCACGGCCTGAGCGAGTCCGTGGGAAAAACACATTACCGTGTGCCTCCGTCGGTGAGCGATGAAGAGCTCTTTAAGAAGGGCTACAACCGGGTCTACGACACGTTGGAGATGGAAGCGAATCTGAACTACGTCGAACATGTCGTAGGCCAAACCATGAAACGAATCGACCCCGATCAGCCGCTGTCCTCGGAACTGCTCACTCGCGAGTTGGGACGTACCTTGGCTGAAGGATTCGACGGAGACGGCATCCTCAAGAGCGCCTATCTGAAAAAAGTCCCGGTCTACATTCCGGCCTTCACCGACTCCGAAATGGGCCTGGATGTCGGCACATGGGCCATGGGGCGGGTGGTGGATCAGGCCCGTGCCCAGACGAAGGGAGGCAGCGATCTTGATATCCTGCGAGCGATCAACAAATCCTATCCGTCGTTTAATCCCTATCAGGATTTGAACAGTTACACGCAGCATATTACGGCGGCGAAGCGGCTCGGGATCTTTACGATTGGCGGCGGAGTTCCGCGCAATTGGTCCCAACAGGTGGGGCCCTATATCGAAATCAGCAATATGCGGTTGGGGCTGAGCGTCAAGCCGCCGCGTTTCCAATACGGCGTGCGAATTTGCCCCGAGCCTGACTATTGGGGCGGCCTGAGCGGCTGTACCTATCAAGAAGGGGTGTCTTGGGGAAAATTCGTGCCGCCCGAGGAGGGAGGCCGTTTTGCCGAAGTTCTGAGCGATGCCACCGTGGTGTGGCCATTGCTCATGGCTGGACTGCTTGAGCGCAAGAAGGCCAAACATGCGGCTCGGACATGAAGAATGCACTCATGCGACTCGCCGAGCTGCTGCTGGGTTTCGTGCTCTTAGTTGCGGGGGCAGCCAATGTCGGCGCAGGTTCGGTCGGGGATGATGGGCGCGTCCAGGGCAAGGTCGATGCGCCGCTCACCTTGATCGAGTACTCGGATTTCACTTGTGGCTATTGCATGAAGTTTTTCAAGGAGACCTTGCCAAGGTTGCAGGCCACGTACATTGACACCGGCAAGATCAAGTTCGTCTATCGAGACTATCCGCGGGCAGATCGCGGTGTCGGAGTCGAAGCTGCCGTGGCGGCCCGTTGCGCAGGAGCCCAGGGACGTTATTGGGCCATGCATGATCGGTTGTTCGGTGAAGGCAGCCGGTTAAATTCGGGCTCATTCAAGAGTGTCGCGAAAGCCCTTGGGTTGGATCAAGGGGAGTTCGGAAAGTGCTTCGATGAACGGCGTCATCTGGAATCAATTTTCCAAGATCGGCGCGAGGCAAATCGTTGGGGATTTCATGGAACGCCGGGATTTATTTTGATGCAGACCGTCGGCGGGCCCACGGACCAGGTCCCGGCCGTCGCGATCCCGGGAGCATTCCCCTTTGAGGCCTTTGCCGAAGAAATCGACCGGATGTTATCCAAGGTGCCCGGTTCATGACTCTCACACCATCTCATTGACGAAGGATTACCGTATGTCTGATATACAGTCGTTCTGGCCCGTCGCGCAGCGCGATGGTGAACCGCCGTTTTGGGTCTGCATGTCGTGCCTTTCGGAAGTATTCTATCGCAAGGTTCCGATGCCCGATTGTCCGGGTTGTCACGGTGTGTCCACCTATGAAGCGTTCGCCATCGAGGCGATCACCGACTGGGGCACTGAAGATTTGGTCGCGAGGGCACGGGCTGCGGAACAGGCGGCGAACATGCAGCCCGCTTCCGCCTCTTCGGTCGAGACCACGCCGTAGGCCAATCGTCCAGCGCGGAGTGTGTTGTTGCAGGGACCACGTCCATTTCTCATCGGCGGCCAATGGCGCCAGGGGGACATCACTGTTCCCGTGCACGATCCCTTCACGGGAAAGGTCCTCGCCGAAGTCTCCCAGGCGAACGAAGCCGACGCCGAGGCGGCCATCCAGTCCACCGCCGAGGCAGCAACACCGATGGGCGCCTTGCCAGCGCATCGCCGCTATCATGTCCTCCAGCGCATCGCCGGTTCATTGTATGACCGTCGCGAGGAGTTTGCCCGGCTGATGTCCGGTGAGGCTGGAAAGCCGATCTCCGATGCGCGTCGGGAAGTCTCGCGAGCCGTACAGACTTTTACGGTCGCCGCTGAAGAAGCCAAGCGGATCGGGGGTGACCTCATTCCTCTCGACTGGACGCCAGGGACAGATTCCCATCTCGGTATCCTCCGCCGCTTTCCGATCGGCCCCATCCTGGGTATTACGCCATTCAACTTCCCTTTGAACCTCGTCGCCCACAAGGTCGCACCTGCCTTGGCCGCAGGGAACCCTATTCTGATCAAGCCGGCTCCGCAAACCCCGTTGACGGCCTTGTTGCTCGGGGAAGTAGCGTTGGAGGCTGGCGTACTTCCCGGCGGACTCAACGTGCTGCCGTGCGAGAACCAGATTGCGGAGCGATTGGTTGTCGACCCGCGCTTTAAGCTCTTGAGCTTTACGGGCAGCGCGGCAGTGGGGTGGCGGCTCAAGGAGAAGTGCGGCAAAAAGAAGGTCGTCCTCGAACTGGGAGGCAATGCCGGCGTCATCATTGAACCGGATGCCGATCTGGAGTTCGCGGCCCAACGTTGTGCCACCGGTGGATTCGGCTATGCGGGACAAACGTGCATTTCCGTTCAACGGATTCTCGTCCACCATTCCATTGCCGACCTCTTTACCACGAAGCTGTTGCTCCAGGTGGCCCGGTTGAAAGGGGGCGATCCGAGCGACGAGGGTACGGTCGTGGGTCCGCTGATCGATCACAAGGCAGCCGATCGTGTCGAGCAGTGGATCGCAGAAGCGGTGGCCCAAGGCGCCCGCGTCCTGTTGGGTGGCAAGCGCATGGGGTCGGTAGTGGAAGCGACGGTGCTGTCAAACGTCACACCGGCCATGAAGGTATCTTGCCAGGAAGTGTTCGGGCCTGTGGTGACTGTGACGCCCTATCGTCGGCTCGACGAGGCCATTGACGCGTTGAACGCATCGGAGTACGGGCTGCAAGCCGGTGTCTTTACCCAGGACGTCAACAAGGTCTTTCATGCATTCCGTCACCTGGAAGTCGGAGCTGTTCTGGCCAACGAAATTCCGACGTTTCGCGCGGAGCACATGCCGTACGGGGGTGTGAAGGATTCGGGCCTTGGTCGCGAGGGCTTGAAGGCGGCGATTGAAGAGATGACCGAGCCTCGGGTCCTTGTGGTGAATCTTCGGCCGCCTTCCGCGGGGTAGGGGAAAAAACGTCGGGGATATTGCGATCCGCGGACATTCTTGATACAACAGCGACCCTGTGCCTGAAGAAACATCGCGTCAGGCTTGCCGTTTCATGCAGTCGGGCGAAGCAAGGGAGAAGAGACGATGGTACCTACGCACATGTTTCTGACCAGGGGAGTCGGCGTCCACCGCGAAAAGCTGGCCTCGTTCGAACAAGCGCTGCGCAGCGCGGGTGTCGCCTACTGTAACCTCGTCAGCGTCTCGTCCATTCTCCCGCCCAACTGCAAAATCATTCCGCGCAAACGCGGCGAAAAATTGTTGAATCCCGGTGAAATCACGCATTGTGTCATGGCACGGTCGGAAACCAATGAGCGCAATCGCCTGATTTCCGCGTCAATCGGGCTGGCGATCCCCACGGACCGCCGCACGTACGGGTATCTTTCGGAACACCACGCACACGGGGAAACCGACGAGGAGACGGGCGAATACACCGAGGACTTGGCCGCACAAATGCTTGCGACGACGTTGGGCGTCGAATTCGACCCGACTATCGCGTGGAAGGAACGTGAGCAGGTGTTCAAGATGGGCGGCAAGATCGTGCGTACCTTGAACATTACGCAGTCGGCCATTGGAAAACCGGGGCGATGGACCACCGTCGTCGCGCTGGCGGTGTTCATTCCTCTGGAAAATCTGCCGAAGCGGGCCCGCCGCTAACCTGCCGGGGCAGAGGAGCGCACAAGCCCGCTCTTGCAGGCAGCGAGTACATGTCTATGACGCTTCCCGCTGGATGGGAAGGCTCTCAGCACAATTTTTTGGGGCTCGAAGAACCGTGGTGCCATCCCGACCAGGCCGGCGTCTATGTGCTGCCTGCGCCTTACGAGCACACCTCCAGCTACGTCCCGGGCTCTGACGAAGGTCCGTCGGCCATCATTGAAGCCTCCCATCAGGTCGAATTCTACGACGAGATGCTTCGCTGTGAGCCGTACCGTGAATGGGGCGGGATCGCCACTCTCACGCCTCTCGACTTGAGAGGCAAGGTCGACAAGGAGGCGGTGGAGGCGATCGAGGCATTTGTGCGGCCTCATGTCGCGACCGGGAGGTTTCTCGTCACCTTGACGGGAGAACATACGGGAGCGTTAGGGGCGATTCGGGCGCACGCGAAACGGTATCCCAGTTTGACCGTCGTACAGATCGACGCGCACGGGGACCTCCGCCATGCCTACCAAGACAATCTCTATAGTCATGCCAGCGTCATGGCACGCGTGGTCGATGATGAATTGCCGTTGGTGCAGGTCGGGATCCGATCGATTTGTCCGGAGGAAGTCGCCCGGATCGCGCGCACCGATCAGATTTCGACCTTTTTTGCCGCCCAACTGCTGGATCCCTCGGGTCCTTACGACGGGAAATCCGCTCGGTGGATTCCCGATGTCGTGAAGGCCTGTCGGGGCCCAGTGTATCTGACCTTTGATTGTGACGGCCTTGACGCCTCGCTGGTCCCCGCCCTGGGGACGCCAGAACCAGGCGGGCTCGGGTGGTACGACACCTTGAATCTCATTACGGCGCTAGCCGACGGGCCCGGCATTCTCGGCATGGACATCAGTGAAATTGCGCCAATCAAAGGATTCGTGGCTCCCCAGTTTTGTATCGCCCGGCTGATTTATCGTATCCTGGGAAGAGTGAAGGCCGGCCGGCGCGTCCATTAGCCAAATCCCTCCCTGTGACCGAGACCATTCGCATCAATAAATTCTTTACCGAGCACGGTATCTGCTCACGCCGGGAAGCCGACCGGCTGATCGAAGCGGGGCGCGTCACTATCAACAATGTCGTCGCAACGCTTGGGGACCAGGTCAGCAGCCGGGACGTGATCGCCCGCGACGGACAGGTGATCCCCTGGAGTCAGTCGCGGGTTTACATTAAATATCACAAGCCGGTAGGCGTCACGACGACGAGCGAAGCCCACGTTCCGCGCAATATCATCAGAGAGATCGGCCATCCTGAACGCATCTTTCCGATCGGCCGGCTCGACAAGGACTCTTCCGGCCTCATTCTCCTCACCAACGACGGCGACATCGTGAACGAGATCCTACGGACTGAGTTCGGGCATGAACGTGAATACGAGGTCACAGTGGATCGCCCATACGATCAGGCGATGTTGGACAGTCTCTCGGCGGGGGTCGTCATCCTGGGAAGCAAGACCAAACCCTGTCTCGCGGAACGCCTTGGGCCAAGACGGCTTAGGATCGTGTTGACGGAAGGCAGAAATCGACAGATACGACGGATGTGTCGGGCAGTCGGTTACAGGGTCCTCACCCTGCACCGTGTGAGAATCATGCATATTACCCTGGCCGGCCTGCCGGCAGGGACGTGGAAGCCACTCTCGCCACGGGAGCAACAGGAGCTGCTCACCGCTGTCCGACGGGATCACTGAAGCGGTCGAATGCTGAGGACTTCCGAGGAGGATCGAGGTGGCCTCTGGGAGGTATGGTCCGGACGGAATGGTTCGGGATCGGACGATTGGCCCGTGTCCCTGCCGAGAGCCCGTGATTTCGTAAGAAATAGATTCAGCAATGCGATGAAGAAGCTTCCCCCAACGAGCAAGATGCTTGTCGACTGAATCGCTTTCGTGCCTTCGTCCCGCATGTCCTTGGCCACGTCGGCCACTGTATCCAATAGACGGTCCAACGCGAGGCTGACCTGGATCATCTTGGGGCCGGCGTTGTCGGCAGCATGCTCTTCGGCATTGTGTCGTAAGCGATCGCGCTCAGAAGGGGATGCGGCGTTCCATTCACGGGATAGCAGATCGACCGTCGTGCTGGCCGCAGAAAAATACTGATCCAGGCTCTTGCGGACGGCTTCGATGTCTTCCGGTTCGCTTCTCCCGCTGCGGGAGACGCGTAGGCCGGCGGCCGCGTACCGGTCCACCGCGAGTTGGACCCTTGCCCGCTGATCGGGGAGAGACTCGGTAATCCGTTCGAAATCCTTTTGGCTGTCCGCTTGCAGTGCGCGGATGATCGTGTTGCGATATCGCATCACGTCGGCGGAGATATGCGCCAGATCGGCGGCGCCGAGCGTGTATTCGGTATACATGATGCGCAGGTCCTGGTCGACGCGGCTCAGCGCACCACCGCTCATCCAGCCAAGGCCTGCGATCAGCAGACTGATCAGCACCTGAGAGGCGCTGGGACGAAAGGATCGCAGCCACCGTAACAAGAAGACCTCCCTACTCCAGAATCAGCCGCCGATCGACATGGGGCGTCAGATTCGGATCGTTGGATACGAAAATCACCGACCAGGGTTCGTCCTTTGAACACAACCGCCGGAGCAGCGTTTCTCGCAGGACCGGCTGCAGGTTATGCAGGGTGCCGTCGAAAATCATGATCTGCGGCCGGGCCAGCACGGCGCGAGCCAGCAAGATGCGCATGATATGCGTTGGCGCCAGGATTTTTCCCGGAGCCCGGATGTGGGTTTTCAGACCCTGTGGCAGCGCATCCACGTCCTCTTCCAATTCGGCAAACCGCAGAGCCCAGCGCACGTCGCTGTAGGGAATATAGGATCGGCCCAGTACAATGTTGTCTTCGATCGTACCTTCGAAGAGCGTCAGCTGCGAGTCGATCATGAAGCCACGGCAGCGGTTGATGGCGCTCATGTCGATATGGCGCAGATCCACGCCGTTATACCGGATCAAGCCGTTGGTCGGGGCCTCGAGACCGCCTAACACGCGAGCCAATGCCGTTTTGGCCACCGTCGAGCTGGCGTAGATGCCGATCTTCTCGCCGGGCGTCACCTCGACATTGAACCGCTCAAAGATCGCCGGTACGCCGGGGTGATGAACTGTCAAATCTTTGCAGGTCAGTCGGATGCCGTGGACCGTCGGATCTGGAAGCGGGACCGACAAGCCCGACGACTCTTGGTCCTTCGGGAGCGACAGGACAAAATCCAGTTCGCTCAAACCGGTCATAAAGTAAAAGATGTGACCCATCCGTTTCACGACCTCGTCAAAACTGGCCAGCAATCCGCTCACGACGACTTCGGCCGCGACGAGTTGTCCCAGCGTCAACTGGCCGATCGACAGCAGCCAGGCCGCCGTGGCGATGAGTCCACCGTGCGCGATGGCCTGCCACCCCACTGAGCCCAAGTATTGCCGGATGAGAATCCCGAAGCGGGTCTGCCTGCGTTCGACGTACTTGCCGACCAGCTCGTCGGTCCGCTGCATGAGGATGGCTCGGCTGTCCGTCGCTTTAAAATGCAGGAGGTTGTACGAAATCTCCTGCATCCAATGAAGGGTGTCGTACTTGGCGTGCGACATCTCGATGGTGGCCTTGAGACCCCCGTGGGAGAGCAAAAATACGATGCCGAACCCGGCCAACAGGAGTGCGTTGTAGAGCAAAAAATACGGATGGTAGAAGACGAGGATTGTCATTCCCACCGCGCCTCCGACGACCACGTTGATGAGGTCGACCAAGAGTACGGAAAGCGCCCGCTGCATGAATACCGTTTCCATGAAATGATTGGCGTAGCGCGGCTTGAAGCCGAGTACCTGCAGATGTGGAATCTGCTGAGCCATTCCGATGGCGACCCGGGCGAAGAGCCGCCGTTCCAGCACTTCCACTGCATAGTACTGCAGCGAACGGAACGCGCCCACGAAGAGCAGAGCCGCAATCATGACACCGGCCAGCGTGACGATAGTCACGGGCTGGATGGCAAACGCAAAGGTATTGGTCAGCTCTTGGACCGTCAGAGGAACGATCAGCGCAAACAGGCCGATTGCGAGCGAGTAGGACACCACGAGGGCCAGCAGGCGCCGCTCAAGCCGTAGCAGCAGGCCTATGTACCCCACCACGGACTGAAACAGGTTGGGTTGTTCGTCCACATGACTCTGCACGGACACCCGCCTTTATTCACCACGCGGTGCAAATCGGCTCTGCAATGGTTCCCTAACGCTATCAAAGTACAGGGGAAAAAGCCAACTCTTCCCCGTTCAGTCTCGAGATCGATACATGACGGGGATGCTCGATGGCATCGACTTCCCCCAGGCCCCGATTGACCATTGATACAGCGCCAATGCCTTCTGATAGTCGGCTTTGGCCCGTATCACCTGTCCTTCGGAGTCGACGGAGTTGCGCTCGCGTAGATTCACGAACAACACGCTCGTGGCCCCCAAACTGAACCGAAATCGCTCTCCCTCTTCCAGCGTCTTGGCGAGGCGGAGCGACTCCACCGCGGCGGCAATACGTTCCTTCGTCCTCTCAATGGCCGACAGAGCATTGTCCACGTCGATGACGACCTGCTGTTCACGGAATCTCTGCGTGAGCACGAAGCGGTCGGCCTTGCCCTGCGCTTCCAGGACTTCGCCGCGGCTCTTCCGCTGTAAGATGGGAATCCGAAGCTCGAGCCCAAACCGGTAGCCGAGACCTAGGACGAACTTCTCCGGTTGCCTTGCCGGTGCCGCCTCGGCATCCAGGCTGGGGAGCAAATTGTTCTTTGCCAGTTCGAGATCGATATTGTTGAGCTTCGCCTCGATGTCGATCTCTTTGATCTCCGGTCGATCGGCCTTGGCTTGGATCTTGTGAGCTTTGATCGTTTCCTGAGTTGGCACCAGGACCTGCGCCGGAAACTCCGGTGAGCGCTCCAACGGCGGCAGCACCGGGGCATTGTGTTCCCACAGGAACATGGACAGCTTCAGTTGCTCTTGTTCTACGAACCGTTGCGCGGCGATGGCTACCTCGCGCCGGCGTTGCACTTCTTGATTGGCTTCCACGACGTCAAGCGGCGCGACGGCGCCGGCCTTGGCACGGCCTTCGACTTGGCGGAAGCGATCCTCCGCGATGCCGACGGCGCGGCGTTGCACTTCAAGAAACTTCACCGCCGCCACCCAGTCCCAGAACTGTGTGGCCGCGGCGAGAAATAGATCCTGCCTGGTTTGGGCAATCCGGACGTCCGCGCGCGGGTCCGCGAGTTCCGATCGTTGCAGTTCGGCGTTTTCCGGGTTCGTGATCAGCCCTCGCAAGAGCGGGAAGAATCCGCCGAGGAGGACTTGCTGATTGCCGTTATTGAACGAGAGATCTGGAATCTTGGCATCGCCGATCGGTTGTCTGACGCCGGCCATGTACCGAAATCCCCAGGGATGCCGGGCTTCCACCAGCGTGTCATTGAAGCCGCCGGTCTGGGTACCTTTTCCCGGGTCGCTGCTCGAGATAAACCGCTCGAGCTCGGTGTCATTCACGACGGTCGGCTCGAACGCCCCCAAGGCTTTGAGCATCTTCCCGCGGGCCATCACCTTTTCGGTTCCAGCTCCCTTCAAGAGAGGGTGGGTGCGGTCGATCCATGCATGGATTTCATCAATGCTCAGCGGGATCGGGGGAAGTTCCCGCTTGGTGGAAGGCTCGGCGGCAATCGTAGGACCAGCCAAAAGGCCGAAGCATAACACCAGGCCAGCGACAAGCAGAAATCGTTGGGGCATGGGACACACTCCTTTCATGATGGCGATACGCGAGCGCCTGAGATGGCAACGAGCAAACGAGAGGCAAGATGAACGAGAAGGAATTGGCGAAAGCCTATTTCGCACCTCGTCCTGCCTTCGGCAAGAGGGTGTCGATCAGGCTCGGAGGACGCTCTTGATAGTCGGGCGGGAAGAGGTTGAAGCGCCGCCACATTTCATACCACAGCGGCACACGGTTGAGGATCACCCATCCCATGACCTTGGTCCCTTGGCGGACGTGTTCTTGAGGAGGCCAGGGTTTTTCTTCGGGATCAGGAACAACCCAGAAGCGGAAATTGCCTTTGCCATCGTCGACCTGATCGACGACCTTAATGACGCCCTGGTAGGTGCCGGCCATCAGTTCAGGCCAGGCCGGTAACGGAATGGCGGGAATGCCATAAAACAGGATCTTGACCTTGCGGCCGACATTCAACAGCGGAGCGTCGATGCCGTCGGCGACCATCTCGACAGCCTTGTCCGCACTGGCCGGTGAGATTCTGACCAGTTTGTCCCCGGGCCGGACGGTCTCGCCGACGCCCGTTTCAGCCATCTTGACCACTGTGCCGTCGATGGGGGCCATGATACGGCTGGCGACGCGGCGTTGCTCGGCGTTCGACATGCGGAGCGCCACATCCGCAAGCTGATCGGTGGCCTTGGCGGCTTCGGCGACTGATGCGTCGCGAGCCGCTTCGGCATCCAACAGACGTTGCAAGACTTCAGCGCTGACCTGCTCCCGTCCGAAACTCAGCGCTTTCATCGCCTGTTCTGCGGCTTTGAGATGGGCCTGCGCGCCGTTCAGATCGGCTTTCGTGCCGATGGCCGATTGAATGGTCACTTCGAGCTCACGCTGAGAGACCAATCCCTGTTCGGCCAATTGTTTATGGCGGTCGACGTTCAATTCGGCGGTGGCGACGGCAATCCGGGCCGCTTCCACCTTTTGATAGGCCTCACGGACATTATTTTCCGCTTCAACCACTCTCGCCTGCGCTGAGGGCACAGCGGCCTTGACGAGGTTCTGCATCTCCTTGATGCGCTTGTCGAGTTGCTCGGCACGTCCCAGTGCGGCACGCCGCGTTTCAATCAAGGCTTGTTTGCGCTGACCAAGGAGCGAGAGGAGATCCGGGGACATGAAATTAGGATCGTAATCGTCGAGTTCGAGGATGAGGTCTCCCTGTTTGACCCGTATGCCTTCGAAGATATGCCATTTCCGGATGCGGCCGGTAATTTGCGATTCAATGTCCTGCGGCCGCTCATAGGGGGTATAGGCGGACAATTGGCCGGTGACCGTGATGGTTTGCGTCCAGGGTACAAAAGCAATGATCAGTAAGAACAACAGGACAAGCTTGATGGCGAGTCGGGAGGAAAACCTAAGACGTTCGGGGATTTGAACGGCTTCCCAGGCGCGCAGATTACTCGAGATCGCGAGATCGTCCACCGCGATTTCATCCAAGCCGCTGGGCCGCTGGACGAAGTGACGGACTTTTTGACGTAAGCTTTGTCCTAGACTTGCCACTCAAGGACCTCATCGGACGCGGCAAACGGTCGAGCCTTCATCATAGAGGAAAGTGACGCAAGGGGTCAATTTCTCTTGAAGAACCGGTATTTCTTGCCGCTTCGGCGCGCTTGACCCGCTTGGCGAGAGCCGATAAGGTGGGAGCCCGGCAGTGCCCTTTCACATCACAGGGAGTGTGGGGTGGCAGGCAAAGCAAAGCGTCCCAATGTGCGGTCCAGATTGATCGTTTCTTCCCGTCCCATCGTCGGCATCCTCGGCGGAAGCAAATCTGATTTTCCGATTCTCGAAAAAGCCGTGGCCGTGTTGAGCGAGTTAGGCATCGCCAATGAACTGATGGTTGTGTCCGCTCATCGAACGCCTGATCGCTTGTTTGCCTATGCGGAGCAGGCGCCGTCCAGGGGGATTGAAGTGATCATTGCCGGCGCCGGAGGAGCAGCCCATCTGCCCGGCATGCTGGCGGCGAAGACACATCTTCCCGTGATCGGCGTCCCCATACCGACCGAAAATCTCCGCGGGCTTGATTCGCTCCTGTCCATTGTTCAAATGCCGCGCGGTATTCCCGTGGCAACCGTGGCAATCGGCGGCGCGGAAAACGCCGGCCTGCTCGCCGCGCAGATTTTGGCCGGCCGCTACCCGCAGATCGCCGATCGCGTCAAGGCATTTCGAACCACACAAACCAGGACTGTGCTGCAGTCGCCGGAAGCCAAGGGCTCCATCGGCAGACCTCAGGACTCCTCTCGTCGTCGGTCGTGACTCCTACAGTGATTGAACCGGGATCCGTGCTTGGCGTCCTCGGTGGCGGTCAGTTGGGAGCTCTCTTCACGCGTGCGGCCGCAAAACACGGCTATCGCGTCGTCGTGTGGGACCCTGACCGTGACGCTCCGGCGCACCGTCTTGCGGCCCATTCCTTTACGACGCCGTTCACCGATCGCGAGACAGTCACCCGATTCGCGTCGACAGTGTCCGCCGTGACCTACGAGTGGGAGAATGTCCCGGCTGAGCTCTGCGAGCAGCTCGAGAGGCAACGGCCCGTGCGGCCTTCAGGCGGCGTTCTCCGGTCTATCCAGAATCGCCTGGTCCAGAAGAGATTTCTTGCCGGGCACGGCTTCCCCGTTCCTCGGTTTGCCCCTCTGACTGATCCAAATGACCTGCCTGACCTCGTCCGGGAAGTGGGCTGTCCCGTCATCTGCAAGACGGCCATGGCGGGCTACGACGGCAAAGGCCAATGGAGGATCGATGAGCCGTCGGCAGTGCCTTGCCTCGTTCCCTCGGTTCTGGCTTCTGCGCTGCCAGGGATGCAATGGATTGTGGAAGCCTGCGTCCCGTTCGAACGGGAACTCTCAATTCTCGCCGCGCGCGGCGTCGACGGAGAGGTGATCGTCTTTCCTCTGGTGGAGAATGAACACGAGCAGGGGATTCTGCGGACGACGCTCGCCCCTGCACTGGCGGCTTCCGGCGTGGCCGAACGGGCCGAGACGCTTGCCCGCGGCGTCATCGAATGCATGGATGGCGTCGGATTGTTCTGTCTCGAATTGTTTCTGCTGCCGGACGCCGTTGTTTTGATTAATGAGGTGGCTCCACGCCCGCACAATTCGGGGCATTATACACTTGATGCCTGTAGTCTCTCCCAGTTCGAACAACAAGTCCGAGTGGTGTGCGGTCTGCCCCCCGAGCCCGTACGGCTCCTGAGTCCGGCCGCCATGGTCAATCTCATCGGGAAGGATATTGAGACGATCAAGCAGGACGCCGAATGTCAACGACTGCTGGGGCTTCCAGGAGCCTACCTCCATGACTATGGGAAACGCGAGACACGCCCGCGCAGAAAGATGGGGCATGTGACATTTCTTGCCGACGAGCGCAACATCGCGCGTGAACGTGCCGACCAATTCCACCGACGCCTCCTAGACGCGATCGGCCATCCCGACGGTCTTTGACGGTCCGGACACCTGTCTTCCACTGTCTTCCTCTGCTCTGCCGCGTTCGATTTTGTGAACTTTCTGTAGGCCGCGTCCGAAATTGCCCGCTCATGAAAGAGCCTGAAGCCAGGAAAATCAGGTCTTCATACCATCTCAGAGTCGGTATGGGACTTGCTGGTGACTGTGCTCGGTATTCAAGGGGGAAGAATGCATCCCACTCTAACGCTTCCGGACGCTCTCCCATCTCACATCACAGAGGATCATGTCGGAGCAGTCTCCCGGGGGAGGTATGTCATTCTTCAGGCGCTGATCGGCATCATGCTGGGATACCAGTTGCTGTTTGGTCCCGAACCCATCGTTTCTCGGCTCACGAGCGAATTCATCGTCGGCGGGCTACTCGTGTTGATTGGCTGCTTGCTGGCCGTTCCCTCTTCCATGCTGCAGGCCGCCTGGTTCAGCGGCTCACTGATTACCGTCGACACGGCGCTGGTGACCGGCACCATGTACCTCTCAGGCCATGCCAGATCAGAACTCTACCTGGCCTACTTCCTTCTGATGCTCATTGCCGCCTCATTGCGGCGGCTCTCCCATGTCATCGCGTTTTCACTTCTGCTCTGCGCCGGCTATGGTGTCGTGCTGTACCAGAGCGTCGTACAGACCGGGGCGCTCTCGGTCGGTCAACTTATGAGCGTGCCGGTGCTTCTGGTCATGGCGATCTTCTACGGCATGGCGCTCGAAACGATCGGATCCGAACGGCAACAGAAGACGCAATTGCTTTGCAACATCGAAGCGTTGAAGAAGACGGAACAGTCGCTGCAGTCGTCGCGAGAACAACTGGAAATCCGTATCAAAGGACTGAAGGACGATCTTTCCAAGGCCAACGCGCTGGTTCACCAGGAAAAGTGTGAACGGCAAGGGCTCGAACGGCAGCTGTTCGAGGCGCAAAAAATGGAGGCCGTTGGCCGGATTACAAGCGGCTTGGCCAGCGAGTTCAGCCATCTCTTCTCAGTGATCGGTAAGCAGACAGGCGTGGTGCTGTCGCATTTGCTTCCTGAGGATCCATTGTATGCGCCGGTCGATGAGATTTTCCGGACGGGTGAGCATGCTGCCGTTCTGACAGCGCAATTGGCGACGCTCGACCTTCAGCACCGGCAATTCCGCCATGTGATCTCCATGCGGACCGTGATGGAGGATCTGAGCGCCACCATTCGCGGCCTCCTGCCCGAGCGGATCCAATGTCAGATCGCCATTGAACCGGGCCCTCTCGATGTCGAAGTGGATCGCGAGGGCATCGAGCAGGTACTGTTGAGCCTGGCCTTGAATGCCCGTGATGCGATGCCTCAAGCCGGCCGCTTGACCATCGGCGTCTCGCCCATTCAAGCCGGCGTCGACGGCGGGCCATTGTTAGGCGACCAGAGCCGCTCGTCGGCGGTACGGATCGAGGTCTGCGACACCGGCAGCGGCATGACGAAAGATACGCAGTCGCGGATGTTCGAACCCTTCTTTTCGACGAAAGAGACCAATGTTGGCCTCGGATTGACGTCGGTGTATGGGATCGTCAAACAGCACGGCGGACACGTAGACGTCGCGAGTCTTCCCGGCCAGGGCACGACGGTCCGCATCTATCTGCCGGCGTTAACCGGTGTGGTCACTGCCACCCATCCCGCGGAATACTCGGTCGCAGCGAAAGGCCAAGAGACGATTCTCTTGGTTGAGCCTCACGAGATGGAACGGAAGCTGGCGCTGTCTACCTTGAAACGGCACCGGTATCAGGTGCTAGAGGCGAGTTCACCAGTCGAAGCCATTATGCTGGCACGTCAATATGTGGGTGCGGTGCACGTCACGGTCAGCGGTCTCCTGATGCCGGAGATCAGCGGCCGCGAACTGGCCAAACGTTTGTTGAAGCAGTATCCGACGATGAAAGCGTTATTCGTGACGGGATATGACGATGAGGCCATTATTTCGCATCGAATCAATAGACGTTTTCTCTTGAGACGACCGTACCGCCAACGTGGGTTGGTCGAGAAGGTTCGCGAACTGATCGACGCCTAACGCACAACCGAGATCAGCTATCCCAACGGCTGTGTCTTGGCGGCGAGAAGAATGGCACGTCCGGACGCTTGAAGAAACCAATCAACGCCATCCCCGCGACAAAACCGCCGATGTGCGCGAAGAAGGCCACGCCTCCGCCGGGGCCACCGATGCTCATGCCGCCGCTTAAGAGCTGCATGACAAACCACAGCCCGAGCACCAGACCGGCGGCCACCCGCATCATGCCGACCCCCGGCATGAACACCAGGACGTGCGCTCGAGGAAAGAGCAGGATATAGGCACCAAGCACGCCAGAAATGGCGCCGCTGGCTCCGACCATTGGGATCGTGGAGGTGGGATCTGTGACGGCATGACTCAACGCCGCCAAGATGCCGCAAGCGAGGTAAAAGATTACAAAGCGCGCATGCCCCATCACATCTTCGACATTATTCCCGAAAATCCAGAGGTAGAGCATGTTACCGATCAGGTGCATCCAGCCTCCGTGCATGAACATGCTGGTCAGCAGCGTGGCGTAGGCTGGGATGCCGATGGCGATCGAGGGGGGCAAATCCGCTCGTCCGAATAGCAGCGCCGGAATCGCCCCATATTGAAAGACAACGGCTTCGGCGTGGGGCGGGGCAAGGCTGGCTTGGTAGAAGAAGACGAGTACGCAGAGGACGATGAACGTGACCGTGACGACGGGAGTGAGTTCGGTCGGATTGTCGTCTTGGAGCGGAATCATACCGCCGTGGGTCTAGGGGCTATTGCGGCGGCGGTCAATGAGTGATCGCGGCAATGCGGGATTCGGGGGGAGCGAGCCATCGGGACCAAGCGGGATCGAGAAGCCCGCCGCATGCGTATGGCCGCCGCCTCCGAATGATGCGGCGATCGCGCCGACGTCGGTACCGTCCTCGCGAGAACGCATGCTGTAGTAACGTCGTCCATCACGGTCATGCCAAATGATGCAGAACGGCGCCTCCGCCGAGAGCCGTTCGCCGATCTGGCTGGTCAGAATGGCGCTCTGAACGGAGGGCACCGTTTCCCCCTGAAATTCAACGAGCACCGCTTGACCGGCGAGTTTGTTCACCAATTCCTGTTCATAGCGTAAAATTGCCCGGCCTTCCTGTTCGAGTTCCTTCTGCTTGAAACGGTTCCAGAGATGAAAGTCGAACGGGTGGGACGCCACGGCCGCGTTGATTTCGCGACTCATCGGTAGCGCCCAGTTCCACAAGTCTTTGTCCTGAATGTAGTCCAGCAACCACGGTACCGGATGGTCATGCGCCCATTCCCACGCCAGGACGGCGCCGGATTTTTTCATGTCGAAATACGCATACGGCAAGCCGGCCAGAGCTTTCTCGGCGGTAATGTGGTGGTCTAAGACCAGGAGCCGATCCGTCTCTCTCGCCATCGTTTCCAGCAGGTCTCGCCCATAACTGAAATCCACGATCACGACGCGTTCGCCCTTCAACCCTTCGGGAGGGGGAACACCGTGCTTGACGGGCACGAATCGCGCCTGGGGAAAACGACGCCAGAGGGCCCAGGCGGCGCCGAAACCATCAGCACATTCCGCGTGATAAAGCGCGACGGTGGGCGCAAGAGGAAAATGTGCTCGAGAACCGGAGCCGGCCATCGAAGCCGAGCATACCACGGGAGGTGTCGAGACTAAAGCCTGTTGTGCGGACGCAGCTTGAAGGTTTTTCGTCCCGGTGTGCCTTCCAAGAGATAGTCTATAAGCGGTTGACGTGATCGATCAGCTGCCGCAGTCTCGCGGCGCTGCGACGGTTGGAGGCGAAGACCAGACGAGGCAGGTCTTTGAGGTCCGGTTCGTCGAGTTCTTCAGGCAAGGCCCCGCGAAGCTCGAACGTACCCTCTAGCAGCAGATCGTCAAACTGCTCGTGAATGGCGGCGACCTGTTCTGCGGAAATGGGACTTTGAAGACGCATGGCCAATTGGCGGCCGACGAAGCGAGTCGAATGGAATCGTCTGTAAAAAAACCGGATTTCTTGGATCGCCTCCTCGACTGAACTTGTAATTTTGAAGAGGCCGAGGTCCTCAGGGCTGATCAGCCGTCGATCCATCATTTGGCGCCGGATAAAGCCGTCCCATTCGTCCCAGTAATCGCAACCTTCCGCCTGGAGGCAGAGGATCGGTTGAGGATCGCTCTTGCCGGTTTGCGCCAGCGTCAGAATTTCGAAGCCTTCATCGTGCGTGCCGAAGCCCCCGGGAAACAGCGCGATGGCATTGGCTTCCTTCTGAAAGATCAATTTCCGCGTGAAAAAATACTTGAAGGTGACGAGCTTGGGATCGTCGGCAATCGTATTATTCGGGCCTTGCTCAAACGGCAGCATGATATTCACGCCGAAGCTGTTCTCACGGCCCGCACCCTCTTGCGCCGCCCGCATAATACCGTCCGCGCCGCCCGTAATGACCATAAAGCCTTCTTCTACGATCCGCCGGCAGAACTTGAAGGCGAGCTGGTAATTCGGGTCGTCGGGCATTGTGCGGGCGGAGCCAAAGATGCTGACTTTTTTCCGATCGTGGTAGTCCCGAAATACGCGAAACGCATGCCGCAGCTCCTTGATGGCTCGGTTGATGATTTTGAGGTCCAGGGGCTCGAGATGCGCGTCGTGGAGCTTGAGCATGCCGACCAGGATCTCCTTGACCAGCGCTGCGGAAACGTCGTCCTCGGGCGATTCCAAGAGCGAGCGGACTTGGCTCAGTACATCCTCATTGGACGGCATTGTGCGCGAGCGGCTGGGAGTGGTTTTCATGAAGTCTTATCCATTTCTATAAGAGGTGGTCGAGAGAAAATTTTATCATAGAGCGGCGTTTGGTCAAAGAACTCACGAGAGAATGATCAGGCCTGATCGGGGGAAGCGGGAATCGCTTGCAGTGCCCAGGCTTTGAGGCGGGTCAAGTCGGTGTGCGAAAGATCGGCAAACTGCACTTCGACGGCGAATGCGCGTTGCCCATGAGCACCGCCGCTGGTCGGGGTCAGCGAACCGGACGACAGTACCTTGCCGTGAATCGTCAGCGGTTCATTGTGCCCCGGCAAGGAAAACGCCAGCATTATGCCCGTCCGGCTGCGCAGGCTTGAAGCCGATTCCAGACGGGCGCCGACGTGACTCAGCTCGACGATATTCGCATTGTGAGCCTGCTGCTGAGATGCGCGTTCATCGAAGACGGTGACGATGACCGGGATGTTCGTCGGGCGTCGGGGAGGCGTCAGCATGAGGTCCTGGGCGCTCAACACGCCGACCGGCTGATTATGTTTTGTCACGATCAACAAAGAAGCCCCAGTCGCCATCATCATCGTCGAGGCTTCTTCCAACGCTTGATCATATTCGATGAACTGCACGGGGCGCGTCATGATGCTGCGCACCTCGATGTCATGGGGCTCCAGGCCTCGCGCCACGACTTTTTTCACGATGTCGCCGGGAGTCATCAGCCCAAAGGCGGTGTCGGTGTCTTTCACCAGGAGGCAGGGCGCATGCTCGCGTTCCAGCAGCAAGGCCGCCTCGCTCACGGATACATCACCCGGCACTTGAACCACTCCCGGCGTCATCATATGGGCCACCACAGTGGGTATGGGATGTTGCGGTTGCGGAGGGGGGTCATTGTGACCGAGCATCGGCTTCTCGCGATTCGGCGTGATTCATTGACCATTCGTGAGGGGCCGACCCCCTACGGCGCAAACCAAGTATACCAGACAGGGTGAGATGTCCCTCATCAGCAGTTGCCTTGTCAAACAAGGGTTTGTGAGACTAGACTAGGCCAATTATTGTCACAGCACAAGAGCGTTTCTTGAGCAATCGGATGTCGGTTGAACAGCAGTTTCAGCGGCGGGCTGAGGCGGTACCAAAGCTGGGCTTGGGGCTGTCGGTCGACGTCTATTCCCCTGATCTCTATGAACTCATGAGCCGGTTCGAAGGTCTTGTTTCTCGGCCGGCCTACTTGGAAATTTTTCGTGCAACAACGACAGCGCTGCAGGCGGTGAGGCAGTACCTGGCCCGCCTGCCCCTGGCGTACCATGGTGAAGGCCTGTGGATTACACAGCCGGATTTCTCCTCCGCGCCCTTTTTTGAGAACGAACTCGACGAGGTTGCGTCGCAACTTGACACCCTTTGCAGTCCCTGGCTGAACCACGAATGCGCGACCAAGCAGATGGCGGGCTATACCTTCGGCACCTATCTGCCTCCTTTATATACGGCTGAAAGCGCCGAGCTCGTGGCAGGCAATATCTCGCTGGTGCAACAGCGGCTCGACCAGAGGCGCAGGCCGGGAACGGTCTTTGGACCACTCTTTCTGCTGGAAATGCCGCCACTCACCTATTTTATGGCCGGGACGATCAGCGTGCCTGAGTATTTCCGACTGGTGATTGAGCGGACGCCCTGCGGGCTTGTGCTGGATATCGGCCATTTGTGGACGATCTATCGCTATACGACTGCTAGGCGACAGTCATCACTCGCACAATTCGTCGAGCGATTTCTTGATGCATTTCCGATGGAGCGTGTGATTGAAATCCATATCGCCGGGCTGTCGGCGCACGAAGCAGGACCGCGCGCGACTGTGCAGGACGGCTCTCCCGAATGGATCGATGCGCATGCGGCACCCATTCCGGCCGAATCTTGGACAATCCTCGACCAAGTCTTGCAGCACCCTCGTCTCCGGCATCTTCGCGGCGTCGCGCTCGAAGTCGATACGAAGTCGTTCGGCCTCATCGCTGAAGAATTTACCCAGGCCGGCGAGCGTCTCGGACCGATGGTCAAGCGCTTGCTGGAACACGAGACGCCGGCACCTCCTGCCACTGTTGAGCCACTGAGAGGGGAGAGGCAGGTGCATCGGACCGAGGTGAATCAGCGCAAACTCCAAACCGACTATGTCCGGTATGCGCGAATCGCTTCCGGTCAGGAACCGCCGGACGGACCTGAGTGGAAAGCCGTCACTGACGATCCGTCTGGTCTCGAGCGCTACATTCATGTCTATCTCCCTCATGAAATCCTGCACTGGGGAGGAGAACTGATCGACATGTTTCCCGAGACATGCAAAGGCCTGAAGGAACAGGGTCTTCCATTGGATGACTTCGTGCCATGGTGGTTCCAGAGGTCCAGGCCGGCCGATCGACCGTACGATTTTTTTCTCCTGAAAATCGATCGTTTCGTCGAGTTCGTTGCTGAACGCGCACCGCTGCTTATCGGCCTCGCTCGCCGCGAAGCCGAAACCTTGCGGCAGGCGTATGAGGACGCCAACGTCGGAGGCCGGTATCTCACGGAGTCCTGCCCATGACATTTTGGAACGGGCTTCCGACTCCGGTCATCGGTCTCTCTCCTATGGACGGAGTAACAGACTCCGTCTTCCGACTCATGACGGCCCGGCAGGGGAAGCCTGACGTGATCTTCACCGAGTTTACCCATGTGCACGACGTCTGCCGCGGACCGGAGTTTCTACTGGACTCGCTGCACTATCATGAGGCCGAGCGTCCGATCGTCGCGCAGCTGTATGGAAAGGACCCTGAGCTGTTCTATCAAGCGGCGCACGTGGTGTGCGAATTAGGCTTCGACGCTCTGGACATTAACATGGGTTGTCCCTCTCGTAACGTGGCGTCGTCGGGTTCGGGGGCCGGACTTATCCGCACGCCTGATCTTGCTCATGCGATCATCCGTGCCGCACGACAAGGCATCGCGGATTGGACCGCCGGCCACACGTTGGCGACCGCCGGGCTGAAGGCCGGCAGAATCGATATTGTGAATCGATTGAATGCGCTCAGAAACCATGCGCCGGCCGCTGTTCGATCGGCGATTCCGCTCTCCGTCAAAACGCGTCTCGGTTACGACGAGGTAATCGTGGAACGGTGGATCGAACACCTCCTTCTCGAGTCCCCCGCCGTGATTTCGCTGCATGGACGAACCTTGCAGCAAATGTACAAGGGAGAAGCCGATTGGGCGGCGATCGGTCGGGCGGCTCATGTCGTTCGCGGAAGCGGAACCCTGCTATTGGGCAATGGGGATGTCCAGAGTTTGGGCGAGCTGGTGCGTCGCGTCAGGGAGACCGGTGTGGACGGCGTGCTGGTGGGGCGGGCGGCACTGGGAGCCCCGTGGTTCTTCCAGGGGAAGGAAGAGGCTCGGCACTATGCGAAGATCGCAGAGCCGTGGGAGCATGATCTCCGGATGCCCTCGCTGACCGCCCGGTTCGACATTCTTCTCGCACACGCGCGCCAATTCGAGGCGCAATGGGGCCCGCAACAATTCAGGCGCATGCGAAAACATTTGGGATGGTACTGCAAGGGGTTCCCGCATGCTGCTGCCTTGCGGGCTCGAATGTTTCACGTCGCTTCCGTTGCGGACGTCGAAGCGGTGCTTGCGGACTATCGAAGCGGCCGGCTGATCGACGGCGGCGAGACCAATGATTCGTCCATCACCGAACGCGAGACCGCTCACCTGGCGTCACGATGCGGCTAGTGCTGGCGTCGACCTCGCCGCGTCGTCATGAATTGCTTTCCCTCCTCAAAATTCCATTCGAGGTCAGAGCTCCTCTTTGCGAGGAGGTGATGTCGCCGCACGGTTCAGCCGGCGATCTTGTCGCAGATTTTGCAAGGGCAAAGGCCGATTCCGTCGCGACGCAGGAACCTCAATCCCTGATCCTGGCCAGCGATACCTTGATCGAGCGCGATAGCGTCGCCGTCGGAAAGCCTCGGGATCTCGCCGAAGCCCGCTCGATCCTACGAGACCTCGCCGGCCGTACTCATCTGGTCAAGACGGCCGTGAGTGCCGTATGCCGTGCCCGATGCTTCCAGGCCACGGAAATCTCCACGGCCCGGGTCTGGATGAAGCCGTTTGATGAGAAGGTCCATGAGCGCTATCTCGAGAGCGCGGACAGTCTCGGCAAGGCGGGCGCCTATTCCATTCAAGGACTCGGTGCGGAATTGATTGAACGATTGGAGGGCGATTTTACGACCGTCGTCGGATTTCCGCTCCGAGTCGTGGCACGGCTGTTGGTGCAGGGAGGGATGGCCATTCCGGTCGACGTCGATACGCTCTATCTCAGCAGGCCTTACGGCACCTGGTCACGTTTCCCCGCAGATTGAAAAGGAGAGGGGCTTTTCGTAGAATGCCGCCTTCATTTGCTTTTTTAAGGAGGGGTCTCATGGTTGTTCAAGGGAACCTCGTGACAGGCCTGCTGACCGGTTTCTTTTTGGTCCTTATTCATCCGGCGTTTGCCATCGACGTCAAGCTGACGACCGAGGAAGCCCAGAAGGCGTTGGAAGCCGGCCGGGCACCGATGGAAAAGGCCAACAGCCCCGAAGAAGTGAAGAAGGTGTTGCAACATGCGTCCATGGCGACCCGCGTCGGCGCCGATCCTGAAAAGGATGCTTGCGGGGCCAGCGCGATTCTCAGGACGAAACGCTACCGGCTCGAGGCATTCGGCCGACAGGAGGCCTCGGAATCGAAAAAGCGCAAAACCGACATCCGCATGCCGGACGAATTTATCAGGAAAGTCGTCGACATGCCGAATATGGAAGTTGAAGTGCAGCTTTGTGGCGACGATGAATATTTTGCTGAAGGGGCGTTGATCGAGTTGCAGCAGGCCGGCAAGAAGGTGAAGGCGATCGACGTCGGCAAGGCGGAGCGAGGACGCAAGAATGAAGTCAGTGGGCCCGCCTACCGGTCCCGGTTTACGGCCGTTTTTGCCTATGAAAGTTTCGACCCAAATGCCGTGTCTGCCTTCGTGGTGAACCTGCAAGACGGCAAGGAAATCCGCATCCCTGCGGACTTTTCAAAAGTGAAATAGGCCGCAGACATAGTTGGGGCGGAACCCTGCACTTAGACAGCGGCGTCGACCACAGACGTCCAGCCTCGGTTCACAGCTTTGTACAGTTCATTCATGCGCATCTTCCTCTTGCGGGAAACGCACCGACCGGCTATAAGTCTCATGTTTTAAGAACTCGCGACCCCGCTAATACAGCGGGGGATTGCCATTCACGTAGAGAGAGGTGGGCAATGCCACAATGGGTGATTCCACGCGTCCTCTCAGCGATGCTTCTTTGTTCCATCATCGTTGCACCATTCATCGGCTGTGGGAAAAAGGTGACGTCCTCGACAGGAGAAGCGGCTTCGAGCAGCAAGGGTAGAAGCGCCACCGGGCCGGTGGAGAAGATCACGCCCGACACCATGGCGACCTTTCCCGAGGAAAAAAGCTCGAGTACGACGATGGACACGGCGCGTGAACCGGTAGAGGCAGCTCCTCCGACGTCGATCGCAGGAGGCGGTACAGAGCCTGGTGCTGCTCCCCCAGCCGCATTGTCCGCTCCCTCTGGGGTAGCGCCCTCGGGAGAACCGCTCAGCCTCGGAGACATCTTCTTCGATTTCGATCAACACATGATCAGAAGGGACGCCCAAGCGACATTGAGCGCCAATGCCGCCTGGATCAACAGCAGGTCGGGAAAAGCTGTGGTCATCGAAGGACACTGCGATGAGCGCGGCACACAGGCCTACAATCTGGTGCTCGGCGAAAAGCGGGCCCGTTCGGCTAAGCGGTATCTGGAGGATCTCGGCGTGCCCACGTCGCGGCTGAAGACGACCAGTTATGGAGAGATGCGTCCGTTTTGCAAGGAGCGCGACGAGAGTTGTTATCAGCAAAATCGTCGCGCCCATTTTGCGATCCAATAGTGGCAATATTTCGGTTTCACCCGTAGGGGAGGGAAGAATGCGTCGAGCAGGGGGAATGGTAGCCGTGTGTCTTGTGATACTTGCAGGCTGTGCCACTGGTGAGCAAGTGGATGTTGTCATACCCAGTCCGCCAAACGACTCTGCGAGCACAAACGGCGCAGCGACCGTGAGCGCCGGCAGTGGACTTCGGGTGGTCGTGAAACCGTTCGATGACGCCAGGATGGACCGCACTCACCTCGGAAGTCGGAACCACTTTTTTGGCAGTACCAGCTATTTCGATTTACCGAAAGGGACAGCGGGAGAGGCGGTCGCCAAAGCGCTGGTCCAACACCTAAACAAGCGCGGCTGGCAGGCCAGCCTGGATGGCGCCGGCGGAGCGACTCCGGATGCCACGATTACTGGAACGATTCAGGACTTATCGGTGACTGCCGTCAGCAAATTCGGCCGAACCGAACTTGCGGCCAAGAACACGATGATGGTGCGAGTGGCCAATCACAGCGACGAGAGCGCGGCGCAGGAACGTGTCATGGGAAGCGGCAGCGATGAAGTGTTCTGGTTCGACCCGGAGGATGCCCAGCAGCTCATCAATGAAGTGCTGGAAAGAAACATCGAGAAGTTCATCGCCGATACCAAGGTTGAGGGACGGGCGGTGAAGCTGCGGTAAGACGGTCCATCGCGTTGACCGTTAGCCCTCGACGGTCACCGTAATTTCGTGTATCCCGGACGCACCGTCGGGTGCCGCATCCTGTTCAGTGGATGACTGGAGAGCGCCCGTGCCGTCGGTCGCTCGCACTGTCAACGTATAGCTTCCGGCTTGTGGAACGATCCACTCAAAGTGCCAAAAGACCCAGGACGCCGTGGATACCGGCACTTCGAGCGTGGTTTTGGTCCAGGAGGCGCCCTCGTCGGTTCGGATCTCGACCGCAGAGATTCCTCTCGTGCCGGCAAAGGCAAGCCCGGCCACCGTGTGACGCAACCCCGTGAGAGTTGATCCGTGTCCGGGGACATCGATGCGTGACATGGTCTTGATGATCGCTTCGTCGGTCCAACCTTTCTTCGCGTAATACCCTTTATAGTCATGGTCGACGACCTCGATGCCCGTCAGCCATTGGACGCTCTTCATGCCATAGTGCCCCGGCACAATCGCGCGTGCGGGAAACCCGTGGCTCTGTGGAAGGGTGACTCCGTTCATCTTGAATGCAACCATCACATCTCCAGCCATCGCTCGAATCAAGGAAATGCTGTCCGAATACTCATCGGCCGCTCGAAACACCACGTCAACGGCATCGGACCTGACTCCTGCCTCTTCGAGAAGTAACCGAAGCGAGCAGCCCTCCCATAAGGCAGTCCCGATATACTCGCCGGCGACCGTATTGCCGACGCATTCGAGCGTGACGACTTGCGAGACGGAAGGTCGGGCGCAGAGCTGCTCGTAGGTCAATGTCATGGGCCGCTCGACCAGACCTCGCACCGAGAGCGACCATTCCTGAATGCGGACCGTGGGCGGGCTTCGATACGATGTGAGGTAGAATTCTTCGTTTGGGGTAATCGAGGAGGTTAGCGTCGATGTGCTGCGGCTGAACCATCGCTCGAGCCATCCGGCACATGACGGACGGATGCCTCCCAATAGCCACGCGGTTGCAAGGCTCCCAAGAAGCAGGAGACGACGACGTGACACGTCAATCATGACAGAGCAGCTGCATCATTATGGGGCCAGCGGTATCGAGGTGAAGCGCAACGCCATTATGGCGAAGACTAGACCTTACTATCCTATCTGATTCACGTTGAAGCTGGCACTCTCCGTACGGGACGCTGTGCGCTTCACTGCCTTGCAACCATGCCGGCCAGGTCTCGCACAATTCTTTCAGTCGCCCCCTGATGTTCAGTCACGACCCCTCGGCCTCGTTCTCCCATGACCCTCGCCTGCTCCGGATCAGAGAGCAGCCGATCGCAGGCGGCGAAGAGATCGAGCTCGTTTTCGGCTTGAATCGCGGCGCCGGCCTTGAGGAGCCATGCGGCGACATCCGGAAAATCGCGCATGTCCGGGCCGAACAGCACCGGCTTTCCGCAGGCCGCCGGCTCAATCGGATTTTGCCCGCCCTGCAGCACGAAACTTCCCCCGACCACCGCGACGTCAGCGAGAGCATAAAGCCGGCTCAAATAGCCCATGCGATCGACCACGACGACAGGCGTTGAACGGCCCAGCCGTGAGGCGATCGCCGCCTCGATGCCGTCCTCATGAAACAGCTGGAGCACTTCAGTGCTTCTCTCGGGCCGGCGCGGCACGATGATGAGTCGAAGCGTAGGGAATCGGCTTCTGAGGTGCAGAAAGCAGGAGCGGACGAGCTCCTCCTCTCCACGATGAGTGCTGCCGGCGATCAAGATGCGCGAACCAGGCGAGAGGAAGAATTCCGCGCGAAGGGCCTCGATAACATTGGCATCGGGCACGGCTGCGGCCACATCAAATTTCAGATTGCCGTGATGGCGTAGCCGATCAGGCGCAACCCCGACGGCGAGAAACCGCTGCGCCTCGCCGGCCGATTGTGGATAGATCCCGCCAAAGGTATTGAAAGCCGACGCGAACAGAAGACGCAGGCTGCGGTAAAGGCGGAATGAATCGGGGGACACGCGTCCATTGACCAAGATGCAGGGAATCCGTCTCCGGCGAACGTCGTCTAGGAATCCGGGCCAGATATCGGTTTCAACGAGGACGATCAGCGCCGGATCGACGGCGTCGATGCACCGGTCGACCGCAAAGGCCACATCGTAGGGAAAATAGAACATTCCGTTGCAAAATCGGGAAAAGCGATCTTGCGCCATGGCAAAGGCGGATGCGGTCGAAACTGAGAGATACAACGGACGGTCCCCGAGTTCGCGTCGTAGGCTCTGAATGAGACTACCGGCCGAGAGCAGTTCTCCGATCGAGAGGGCATGAATCCACACCGGCTTCCCGGAGGACGGCGTCGATTGAGGATAGAGTTGCCATCCCAAGCGCTTGAACAGCGTGGCACGGCGTTTGGCGGTGAAAATCCACAACGGAAACAGGATCACGAACAGGCATATCGCGAGCGTGAAGGCCGCACGGTACAGTCTCAGGAGCATCCAGTGGCGCCAGCGACCTTGCAAGACGCCTCTCCTCATCGTGAGGCATTCAGGGGCGCCGCCGCGACTTTCTCCATCACGGCACGCGCGACTTGATCCACGGTCAGGCGCTTCATGCAAGCCCGTTCCTCATAGGCCGTGGTCAAGCATTGCTTCTTGAAGCAGGGACTACAGGAAAGATCGGCTCGGAGCACCACCTGGCGTGGCCCATACGGCCCCGTTCGCCAGGGTGCAGTGGGTCCGAAGAGGGCGACGACAGGCGTTCCGACCGCTGCCGCGAGATGCATGGGGCCGCTGTCCGTCGTCACCACGACTTGCGCGCGCCGGTAGAGAGCCGCCAGTTGATTCAAACTGGTTTTTCCGTCGAGGCGGCGATGGCGGCGCGTCATGAATCTGCCGATCTCATCGAGCGCTGGGCCATCTTGCGGGCCTCCCGTAAAGACGACGCAAATGCCTTCCCCCTCGAGCCGGTCCGCGAGTGCCGCAAACGATCGAGCCTCCCAGAGCTTCGTCGGCCAACGGGCCACGGGATTCATCGCGACCAGGCGATCCTCTTCACGCACACCGCACGCACGCAGCAGGGCTGCGGCCTCGGATTCATGCTGCGCCGACAGGGGGATTTCATAGCGGAGGTCCGCAGCAGGCACTCCAATGCCTTTGAGCAACAGCAGACTTCTGTCGATGGCATGCTGATCCATGTCCACGGCGGGTATTCGTTCGTTGAGCGCCAGGTAACTGTACTCCGCGTGCTCCATGCCTTGACCGAACCCGGCTTTGCGCATTCCCCGGGCCAGGACCACCCACATAGCGCTCTTGAGGAGGCCTTGGAAATCGATCACCAGATCGTAGCGCGTATCCCTGAGCTCGTGGACGAATCCCAGGAATCCGGAAAGCGCGCGGGAGAACCGGCCGGCACGCAAGTCCTTCAGCCAGGTTTTTCGGCGGGCCACCAAAACGCGATTAAGGGCCGGATGGCCGATGACGAGGTCGGCGGCCGATTCTTCCACGAGCCAGGTGATCTGCGCCTCGGGAAAGTGAGCGCGCAGCGACCAGAGTGAGGGGAGCGTATGGATGACATCTCCTATGGCGCTGGTTTTGACGATCAGGATGTTCACTGGTTGGATCAGACCCCCTGATAGCGTGCAGGCCGTAGTGGCGTCATCGATCGAGGCGGCAGGCGTCGAGAGGCGCTTACATCTTCTCGTATAGCGAGCGGATCTTGTCGCGGGTAATCAGCTGCTTCCAATGCTCTCCAAGCGCGTTCTTCCACAACGGTTCAAGCCCAAGCGCCGTATCGATCATCTTGCTCATGCCGGCTTCGTCGATGCCCTTGGTCACGGCCGCTGGTAGGTCGATCCGGTTTTTCCGGATCATCTGCTGGAATTCGCGCACATCCTGCCCGTAGTACTCGTCCAATTGGTTGAAGACGATGCAATTCCCCACGCCGTGTCGCACGCCGAGCACGTATGACAGGCCGTACGACAGCGCATGACAGACACCGACTTGAGAGTAGGCGATGCTCAATCCGCCAAAATAGGACGCCACCATCAATCGCTCATCGGCGATGACACTGTCCAAGTTGTTCAGGAAGACGTCGCGGCAGATGTCGCGGGCGCTCTCGGCGAAGGCGCGGCTGAACTCATTGATGAACGTCCCTTGGAGCGACTCACAGGAATGAATATAACAGTCCATCGCCGTAAAGAACCGCTGATTCGACGGGACGCTGGCGATGAGGTCGGGGTCCATGATGATCTGGTCAAAGGGGGTAAAATCCGAATTGATGCCCAGTTTTTTGACCGGTCCCGTCAGGACGGCCGTGCGAGAAACCTCGGCCCCGCTGCCGGCCAGTGTGGGAATGCCCACATGGAAGATGGCCGGATACTTCACGAGGTCCCACCCTTGATAGTCGGCTGCGGAGCCAGGATTGGTTAGCATGATCGACACGGACTTGGCCAGATCCATGGCGCTTCCGCCACCGATTCCGACGATCGCATCTGGTTGCCGGTTCGAAAACGCCTTGACGCGCTCGGTGAGTTCATCGACGTATTGCGTCTTGGGCTCCGTCCCGACGTCGACGAGGATCACGAGGTCGTTGGCACGCAGCGGGAGTTTCTCGAGAAAGGCACGCTTCTCATGGACGCTGTCGATCAAAAACACGACCGGCGAACCGGCGTCGGTGCGTTGTTTGGTGAGAATGTCGCCCAACTGATTGATGCTGCCACGTCCGTAGATCAGTTGAGGGACCAAACGCAGATTTCGATACATGCGACTGCCTTCGCGCTTTACAAGAGATTACCGAAATGGAAACCGTTCTGTCACGACCTGTTCAAACTCGACCGCCTGTTCCGGGGTGTCGATCTCGATCAACACTTCCCTGGTCACTCCGACCCGGATCCGGTGCCCCCGTTCCATGGGGCGCAGCATCTCGAGCTTCTCGACCTGTTCGAGCCTGCCAGGCGGCAGCGTGCAGAACAGCTCGAGGAATGACGCCGTGTAGGCGTACAGTCCGAGATGAATGAGCACCGGGATTCCGGCGGCCAGTTCGGCGTCGAAGGCCCCATGCGTATCGCGCAAGTACGGGATGGGCGACCGTGAAAAATAGACCGCATAGCCCTTGTCGTCACAAACGAGCTTGACGTGATTCGGGTTGCGGTAATCCTTATCGTAACGCAGCGGCGTGCCCAGTGTCGCCATCTCGGTATCCCGTTGAATCAGTTCAACCAACTGCCGGATCTGTCCACCCGTCACCAGTGGTTCGTCGGCTTGGACATTGACCACAAACTTGGCCTTCAGTCGACGGTTGGCTTCGGCGATCCGGTCGGTACCGCAGGTATGGGCCGGATCGGTCATGATGGCTTCATAACCCTCCCGACGAAGCACCTCGGCCAGCGATTCATGATCGACGGCAAAATACAGAGGAAACTCCGGCGCCTCTTTTTTGATTCGGTCGGCCGTCCAGACAATAACGGGTTTGTCTTTGATCCGGTGCAGCAGTTTCTTCGGGAAGCGAGTCGAGCCGATACGGGCCGGGACGATAATGGCGACGTCCATCACATTCTGCTTTCGATTGGAAAACGGAGACGGGATCAGGCCAAGGCGGATTTCATCCGCGCGAGTCTATCACGCACCTGCTCCGGCGTCCACCGCAGTTTGATCAACATGGAAATGGTCCGGCTCATGATCGCGTCGGACTGCGGCAATGCAATCTTGGTGAGGTCGGTCCCGTAGCCAAAGCGGTCAATGGGCAGCCGTCCAGGCGACACCAGCGTCTTAATATGGTCCCATTTCCGGTGGTAGTGCCAATTGTTGTCGTACCAGTAAAAGCATCCATCGACCCCGGCGGCGGCCAGCGCCTTGGCGGACTGCCGCGCCTCATCCTCGGTCGGCAATAGGAAACTCAGAAAGGTGGCCGAATCACCGGCTGGATCGGGCAAGGTCCGAAACGCGAGACGGCCGAGTGCCGCAAGCCCTTCTTTGAGGATGGCTTTATGGCGACGTTGCAGATCCAGGATATGGTCCAATCGGGCGAGTTGGGCCACACCGACCGCCGCATGCAACTCGCTGAGTCTGTAGTTGGTGCCGATGTGCGGGTGTTGGTCCGCCCCTCGATCGGCCCCGAGATGATCGTGGCCATGATCGGTGAAGGCTTGCGCCAGGCGGTAGGCCTTCTCGTCGTCGGTGAGAAGTGCTCCGCCTTCGCCACACGTAATAGTTTTCACATAGTCGAACGATAAACAACCCGCCTTCCCGAAGGTTCCCAGCATTCGCCCCTGAAACGTCGCTCCGGCCGCTTGGGCCGCGTCTTCGATCAGCGTCAGGTGATGCCTGCGGCAGAGGTCTCCGAGCGCGTCGATCTGCGCCATGGCACCGCACATGTGCACGACCAGGACGGCCCTCGTTTTGGGCGTGATGGCCTTTTGCACCGATTGCGGATCTAAGCACAGCGTCTGGTCGATCTCCGCAAAGACGGGGACGGCACCCGCGAGGAGAACGGTCTCCAAATCGGCGACGAAGGTAAACGGCGGAAGGATGACTTCGTCTCCGGCGCCGACGCCGCAGGCCGCCAATGCCGTGCTGAGGGCGGCGGTGCCGCTCGAGCAGACATGGGCGTAGCGGGCTCCAAAACGCGCCGACAAACGCTGTTCGAGCTCGCGGCATTTCCATTGGCCGTTTCTGGCCCCGTCGAAGCCGTAGCGCATCAACACACCCGAGTCGAGCACTTCCTGAACTTGCCGTCGCTCGTCTTCCCCGATCAATTCAAATCCCGGCATCGTGATCCTCTATTACAGCGCTCCAGCCGCCTGCGCTTCTTTGACGAATGACTCGATGCAGTCCCGAACTCCGTGCTCGATCAGCGAACCGCTTTTCAACCAGTCTTTGACCTGCTGGTGCTCCGACCGGCAGGAAGTCGTGAACGCCGGGGTTCCCTCGCGCGCGATCAGGAACGTGGTCTCGATCTTGAATAGTTGATCGTGCTGGCCGACATAGTCGAGATAAAACTGCTCGATGTTGCCTGAGACGGCTCTCGTGGAGTCCGCCTCGGGTTCGTATCCCGCGAGGACCAACTCCTTTTTGAGCGCAGCGGCGAAAAACTCGCCGATGTCCTGGGAGAGAAACAGGACTTCGGGGTCCTTCTGGCCCGATTCCACTTCCTTTTGCCGCATGAGGCCGGTCGGATGCCCGGCATACGTGAAGACACCCACGCGAACGGGCCCACTGCCTTTGAGCGGCGCCGAAGGTTGATAATCCAGATACAACACGCGCGGACAGCCGGTCAGCACCATCACAGCTACGAGAGCCGCGGAGATCCGTTGGATCATCAGACAGTGTGAGGTCATGCGCGTAGGCTGTCGGGAAGCCTACGGAGAGAAGGGCCGGCTGTCAATAGCGAATGGCAACCAGTGAGAAGAGGAGACCCGCTTGCACTATTGAGGGACCGGTTTGGCTTCGACCCGGTGAGGCTGCCGCCGCAGGAAACGGAGGCGCATGCGGTCGAGATACAGATAGACCACGGGCGTCGTGTAGAGCGTCAGCAACTGGCTGACCAGGAGACCGCCCACGATGGCAATGCCAAGCGGCCGGCGTAGCTCGGACCCGACCCCGGTGCCAAGTGCCAGCGGCAGGGCTCCAAACAGCGCGGCCATAGTTGTCATCATGATGGGTCTAAACCGGAGCAGGCAAGCCTCGAAGATCGCCTGGTCCGGCTGCTTGCCGTCCTTCCGCTCGGCGTCTAACGCGAAATCGATCATCATAATGGCGTTCTTCTTCACGATACCAATCAAGAGGATAATGCCGATCAAGGCGATCATGCTCAATTCGGTCTTGAACAGCAGGAGTGCCAGTAACGCGCCCACCCCGGCGGACGGCAACGTGGAGAGAATCGTCAATGGGTGGACGTAGCTCTCGTAGAGGATGCCCAGCACGATATAGACCGTCACCAGCGCTGCCAGAATAAGGAGGGGTTGGTTGCCAAGCGAGGCCTGAAAGGCCCTCGCCGCTCCTTGAAAGCTGCCCCGCACACCGTCCGGAAGGCCGATCTCGTTCATTGCTCTCTCGATCGCCGCGACGGCATCCCCAAGAGACAATCCAGGCGCAATCGCAAACGATAACGTGACTCCCGGGAATTGACCCTGATGATTGACGGACAAAATCGTATTTGTCGGTTCGAACCGCGCCACCGCACTCAGCGGAACCTGCGATCCGGTTCGCGAGCGCACGTAAATGTCATGCAGCGTGGCGGGATCTTGCCAATACTGAGGGGCGACCTCCATCACGACATGGTATTGATTGAGCGGCGTATACAGGATGGCCACCTGGCGCTGACCGAAGGCATCGTACAGCGTGTCGTCGATAAGTTGAGGACTGACCCCGAGCCGCGAGGCCGTGAGCCGGTCGAAGATCACCAGCGACTGCTGTCCTTTGTCCTGCTGGTCGCTGTTCACATCCGTAATTTCCGGCAGCGTTCGCAAATGACGTTCCACTTTGGGGGCCCAGGCGTTCAATTCGGCAAGGTCCACGCTTTGCAGCGTATACTGGTACTGGGCGCTGCTTGCGCGGCCGCCGATACGCAAATCCTGGATCGCTTGCAGCACGGTCGGCGCTCCCGGAACTTGTGCCAGCTTCGGACGCAGCCGTGCAATAACCTGGTCCACGCTCAGCCGCCGTTCATGGAGCGGCTTGAGACCGATGAACATCCGGGCGGAGTTCGTGCTGCCTGGTCCACTGAATCCCGTCACCGTCTCGACGGCTGGGTCGTTGCTGATGATGTTCAGCACTTCTGTCAATTTCTGGCGTATGACGGCAAAGGAAATGTCCTCCGCAGCTTGAATAGACCCGGAAATGCGGCCGGTGTCCTGTTGAGGGAAAAAGCCCTTGGGTATGATGGTATAGAGATACACGCTCAGCACCATCATCCCGAGGGTCAAAGCCAGCATGCTCCCGGGATGACGGAGAACCCACCCCAAGCTGCGTGCATACCCGTTTCGCATGCCGTTAAACATCCACTCACTGAAACGATAGCACCGTCCATGGGTGCGATCCGCGCGAAATTTCAATACCCAGGCACACATCATGGGCGTCGTGGTGAGTGAGACGACCAGCGACATCGCAATTGCCACCGACAGTGTCACGGCAAACTCTCGAAACAACCGGCCCATCATGCCGCCCATGAACAGTATCGGCACGAAGACGGCCACCAGCGAGAGCGTCATCGAGAGAACAGTGAAGGTGATTTCTCGCGCACCCCGCACGGCGGCTTCGAGCGGGGCCATACCCTGTTCACGATACCGGCTGATATTTTCCAGGACGACGATCGCGTCGTCGACTACGAACCCCGTGGCGATGGTCAATGCCATGAGCGATAGATTATCGAGACTGTAGCCGATGAGGTACATGACGGCGAACGTGCTGATCAAGGACACCGGTATGACGACCGAGGGGATCAGCGTCGCGCGCACGTCTCGAATGAAAAAGAACACGACAAGGATCACGAGAAGCACAGAGATTGCGAGCGTTCGTTCGACATCATGGAGAGACGCCCGAATCACCGGTGTGCGGTCCACTACCACGGCGAGACTCATGCTGCCCGCGATCGAGGCTTCCAATTGCGGCAGTAAAGCCCGGATGCGATCGGCCGTTTCAATGATGTTGGCCCCCGGTTGGCGGTAGATGACGATCAGAACTGCGGGGATCCCGTTCGCGAGACCTGTTGTACGGACGTCTTCGACTGAATGCTCGACAGTCGCAATGTCCGAAAGCCTTACCGCCCGGCCCTCGCGATAACTCACGATCAACGGCAGATAATCCTCTGCTTGTTGCAATTGATCGTTGACTCTGATTTCCCAAGTGCGGGTCGCGTCGCTGAGCTGCCCTTTGGGGCGGTTCACATTCGTTCGACTCAGGACCTGCCGCACTTCGCCCAATCCGATTCCGTACTTGTTCAAAGCCGTTGGGTTGAGGTCGACGCGCACGGCAGGGAGTGAGCCGCCGCCCACGTGCACGAGCCCCACCCCGTCGATTTGCGCCAGTTTCTGTTGGAGAATACTCGTGGCCACGTCGTACATTTGGCCTCGGCTCACGATGTCAGAGGTCAGCGATAGGATTAAAATGGGGGCATCGGCCGGATTGACCTTCCAATATTTAGGGTTGCCCGGCAGGGCTGTAGGGAGATCGACTCTTGCGGCCGCGATGGCGGCCTGAACATCCCGTGCGGCACCGTTGATGTCGCGGCTCAGGTCAAATTGAAGCGTGATCGTTGTTGAGCCAAGTTGGCTCCCTGAGGTCATCTCGGTGACGCCTGCGATTCGTGTCAATTGACGCTCGAGGGGAGCCGCCACCGATGTGGCCATGGTTTCCGGGCTGGCTCCCGGAAGGTTGGCGCCAACGTTGATGGTTGGAAACTCCACCTGAGGGAGCGCGGCGACGGGAAGAAAACGGAACGCGACGATGCCCACGAGCGTGACGCCGATCGTTAGGAGGGTTGTTGCGACAGGACGATGAATAAAGGTCGCGGTAATATTCATGCTGAGCCGGGGGTCAAAAGCGGCGCCTGCGGCTCCGACGCGCGGCGGGCGTTGACGCGGCGGGCCAACCGGTCAAATGCCAGATAGACGACGGGCGTGGTATAGAGCGTCAATACCTGACTGAGGATAAGGCCGCCGATGATGGCGATGCCGAGCGGATGCCGCAACTCCGAGCCCACGCCCGACCCGATCGCCAAGGGCAGCGCCCCGAGCAAGGCAGCCATGGTCGTCATCATGATGGGGCGGAACCGTAAGAGAGAAGCCTCATAGATTGCTTCGGTCGGCGGTTTGCCGTCTTTGCGCTCTGCATCGAGCGCGAAGTCGATCATCATGATCGCATTTTTTTTCACGATGCCGATCAGCAAAATGATGCCGATCAACGCGATTACGCTGAATTCAGTGTTGAACAGCATCAATGCCACCAATGCGCCGCCGCCGGCGGAGGGTAGCGTGGACAGAATCGTGAGCGG
>Ga0207648_10000182_pt1 | contig 66368 bp, 66 predicted proteins | sample KBSMisM32_FD_184310 | JGI IMG/M metagenome (GOLD analysis project Ga0207648, IMG submission 184310) | Miscanthus rhizosphere microbial communities from Kellogg Biological Station, Michigan, USA - KBS Miscanthus M3-2 (SPAdes) (version 2) | ecosystem: Host-associated > Plants > Roots >...
CCCGCAGCCGCTGCCGCCTCGCGAGGCGTTGCTGGGTGGCCCGTCGCATCGCTTCGACGCAGTGGCGTTGAACCCGCAGCCGCTGCCGCCTCGCGAGGCATTGCTGGGCGGGCTGTCGCATCGCTTCGACACCGTGGCGTTGAACCCGCAGCCGCTGCCCCCTCGTGAGGCGTTGCTGGGCCAGTCGCATCGCGGGTCGATCGCCTCGATTCGTGCGGCGCTCGAACCGCAGCTCCGACCGACCCTCGGCCTAAACAAGGCACTCATCGACGCGCTGCTGCGGGACCCGCTTGCGCACCGCCGCAGCGGCAAGGTTTTCAGCGACGCAAGCCTCAACACGCCGCCGGCGACCACGCAGCAGCTCTTCGTCAAGGGCGCCGGTGACGTCGACGCGGTGTCGTTCAACGACATCGACCAGCAGCAGGTCGGCGACTGTTTCCTGCTCGGCTCGCTCGCCGCTGTCGCGCGCCAGGACCCCCAGCGCATCCGCAACATGGTGGTCGACAACGGCAATGGCACCTACACCGTGACGTTCAAGGAGCAGCGTTCGGTCGGTGTCGGTCTCGGCACGCATCTCGAATGGTTCGATGTGCCGATCACTGTCACCGCCGACTTTCCCGGCGGCCTGGCCGGGGACAAGCACGCGGCGCCCGGCGACACCGGGTGGGGCACGGTCGAGATCTGGCCGCTCGTCATCGAAAAGGCATACGGCCAGTACCTCACCTGTGTGGACCCGTACGGTGCGATCACCAAAGGCGGCTCGCCGCGGACCGCGCTCGAAATGCTGACCGGGCGGCCCGTGGCGTCCGACGGGTCTCTGTCGGTCGGACTCGGCGGACCCGAGAGCTTCGATACGCTGCTCGCTGACTTCCAGGCGGGCAAGGCAATCACGGTCGGCACGGACGCCAAAGAAGGAACCCTGGTTAAAGATCACTGCTACGCGGTGAGCAACGTGTACCGCGACGCGAACGGCAAGCAGTGGGTCGAGCTCTACAACCCGTGGGCGCATGATCACGCGACCCTGTCGTTCGACGAGGTGCGCACACGCGAGATCTATACCGCGTGAGCGAGACGCACGCCGCCGGCGCACCCGCTCCGCAACGCAACCGACCGCTTGTGGCCGATTGCGGACCGCCGCGACCGACTGTTATCAGTCCGTTCCGGTCGTTCGGCTCGCGCCAGCGTATGTCAACAGAGGGCCGATAGCTGACCTTCCCACTCGTCCGCTATCAACCCACTGTCACCCTCAGCACACGCCGGCACCTCCGCTGGCAATCGGCCAGCTTGGCATCAGCGACCGCCGACGCGATGGGAATCGTCCGCGTCGCTTGGTTCACTGCCGTCGTGGCCGCGTCGATCAACCCTGCCTCCTCGGTGCTAGTTGTGAAGGCGCGTGCATGCAGCAGACCGTGTCAGCGCTCCGACCGAAGCTCGCGCCGCGTCGATCCAGCTCGAACACTGGTCGGCAATCGGAGGTGCGACCGACCAGAATTCAACGGGCTTCGAAAGGCCAGGAAGCAGCTGAGTCTGCCCAGACTTGGCGAGGGCAGCGTCAGGTTGATTCACCATCTGCCGGGCTGCGGTTGCGCCAATGAGCTGGCTGCGCTGCGGCTCACTCAATGAAACGACGGCCCAAAGCAATGTGAGGGTCGTTGCGATCGAGGCGATGGCGCCAACAACGCTGCCCGCGATCGAGGTGTTGAAGTGCTTCATCTCGCGTTCCCTCACGTTGACGTGGTGGATGTGCCGAAGACAGGCAGACCATTGCGCACCTGCCCGTCGATGTCCCTCAATGCGACTGGATGGGCCCTGAAGCCGAGGCCGAGGCGATCGGGTCGATGTGCGCGGAGCGTTGCCCGCAGGCAGCCAGCAGCGCACGCCGGTGGTCAAGCCACGCGACGGTTTCCATCATGTCGAGTTGGTAGATCATCCGAGTCCTCAGGATGAACTGCCGCAGTGGAACGACGCCCTGGGTCGCCAGTTCGGCAACGCGGCCCTGCGTGGACGACAGGTGTGCTGCGCCGGCGCATTCAGCCTCTGAGACCGTTGAGGCGGCTGTCATGACCTGGGCGTCCTGAGCACGCGCCGGGAACGGCGCGATGCACATAGAAGCAGCGAGCGTGATCAAAGTGCAGAAGGTACGGTTCATGTTCGGCTCCAGAGAGTGGTTCGAGGCGCCGTGAGCGCGCAGGCGCTCCTACGGTGCGACGCAAGGTACTCGGGCAACACATGTCGCGCGAGCGCAATGCGACGAAGGCGGATCGACGTGGTGTGAACCGAACCCTGCGCGGACGGGCGTGAGACCAGGCGTCGCCACCACGTGCCGTCGCACCGACATGTGCTTGAACAAGCGCGCGTTGGCCGCGCTCACGCAGCGTCTCGGTGCGTTGAGCCTCGGGCACGCCCTCCGGACTTCACACCCTTTGGGCCCGGGTCCACGAACGGCTGGCGTCATTTCGTCGCACCCGCTGGCCCTTGGAGGTCGATCTCTCTACAGTGCGGACATGGACGCGTCGGTCGCCGTGAGAGAGCCCGCTAGCCACAAGGGATGGCGGTCGGTACGGAGCCATCTCCAGCTGATTCTCGCGATTCTGGCGCTTTGCGCGTGGGACGCCAGCCTCGTCGTCGTCGTCGAGATGGCCAGGGTGCCAGTCGAGTGGCTGCCGCGGCTCTGGCTGATGCTGCAAGCCAGCGCGCTGCAAATTGCGCCCGGCGCGCTGGCTGCGCGGCTGGTGTCACGCGGCTATCCCACGAGCGTTCGCATGTGCGTCCGGACGGTCGTGGCGTTTTTCCTCGGGTCGGCGGTCGGTCACTGGGTCCTCTTTCGGCTGATTCCGCCGTCGTATCTTGGCGAGAGCGAGATCTTGCCTCTACTCAACGTTGCCCTTGCCCTGCTGAACTACACATTGATGGCTGCGGCCGTTGTGGGGGCGATGTATTGGTGGCGACGCGAAACGGTCATCCGCCAGGAGTTGCATCGCACGCGAATGGGTCTGCTCGCGCTGAAAGCCGGTCGCGCCGAGGCCGAACTGCTGCGGCTGCGCACGCAAATCGAGCCCCACTTCCTGTTCAACACGATGGCCACCATCGTGCAGATGTATCAAACCGACATGGCTCGCGCCGGTCGCACCTTGGCCCGGCTGATCGACTACATGGGCGCCGCACGCGCCCACATGCAGCGCCAGGAGGCACTGCTGGGGGAGGAGTTGGCCCTGACCGAGGGGTACCTCGAAATCCAGCATCTTCGGATGGGCGCGCGGTTGCGCTATGAGATCGAGGTATCCCCTGCGTTGCGCGCCAACCGGATTCCCCCCGCTGCATTGCTGACGCTGGTCGAGAACGCCATCAAGCATGGGCTTTCCCCGCGACCCGGCGGCGGCCTGCTGCGGGTGGTGGCGCATCGAGACGGCGCCTGGGTCGCGTTGAATGTGTCCGACAGCGGCGTTGGCTTCCGGGCGACCAGCGGGCGCGGCCTGGGCCTCGCGAATTTGCGCGCTCGTATGCTTGGGCTCTACGGCGGCGAGGCATCGTTGCGCCTGACCGGCGCGGAGGAAGGCGGCGTGATGGCCACGCTGCGATTGCCATTCGGCCCTCCGCCTGCAGCGGTGGTCGCATGAGCCGTTCGGCGTTGGCGCGGTTCGATTGGCCCGGCTGGCGAGCCGATGTGGTCGAGCGGCTCGATCGGCGCTCGGTCAGCGCCGGGTTGGCGTACGCGGCGGCCCTTGCGGTCCTGATCAACGCTAACGGCTCCATGGATGACTGGCGTGATGAGGTCGTGAACGACGCCCTGCAAGCGCTGTTCTGTTTCGGCATGGTGATGGTGACCTTGGCGGCCATGGCGGTCGCGCTGGTCGCCGTCGCGCGTGGCATCTCGGTCTGGGTGGCGTATCCAGCGGCTGGCATCGCAGCCGTCGCGCTCGGGTCGGTCGTCAATTTGCCGATCGATTATTTTTGGCTCCCCTACCACCCAAAGGCCACACAGTTGTGGGTCTTCGCGGCCAACACAGTGTTCTTGTTGAACCTTGGTCCGGCTGCTGTCCTGTATGTGTATGCGAGCAGTGCCACACACGACGCGAAAGTCTTGCGCGCCGTCGAGGCCGAACGTGCGGCCGAGGCAGAGCGCGTGGCGCAGCAACGACTGCAGACAGAGCTTGCGACGGTCGACCACGACCTGGTGCTGAGGGCGATGCGACTGGCGTTGGCAGTGTGGGCGCGCGAGGCCGCGCAAGCGGAGGCATTGCTCGAGGCAGTGACTGCGTATCTGAGACTGGCGCAGCAGCGCGGCTCTTCGGAACCCGATCGCATCGCTGTCGCGCTGGCTGAACTGCGGCAGGCCTGCGCGATCTATGGCGGCGAGCCCTCGCAGAGGGTGATGGCATGACTCAGGACCCGCGCGCGGTCATCGCTGAAGACGAACCGCTGCTGGGTGCCGGGCTGCGCGATGCGCTGACCGCACTGTGGCCCAACCTCAAGATCTGTGCCCTGGTCGAAGACGGCATCCAGACGCTGCGCGCTCTCGAGAGGCACAAGCCCGACATCCTGTTCCTGGATATCCAGATGCCGGGGCTGTCGGGACTCGAGGTGGCGCAGCAGGTCAACGGACGTTGCCATGTCGTGTTCGTGACCGCCTTCGACGACCATGCCATTCAGGCGTTCGAACAGGGTGCGGTCGACTACCTGCTCAAGCCGCTCTCAGTGTCGCGGCTGGCGACGGCGGTCACGCGCCTGAAGCAGCGCATCGGCAGCACCCCGGCGCGCCTCGATGGCCTGATCGATCGGCTGGCAGAACCGCGCGAAGGCGAATACCTCCGTTGGATCACCGCCTCGCAAGGCCATGAGGTCCGACTGATCACGATCGCGGAAGTGTGCTATTTCCGCTCCGACAACAAGTACACCGCGGTAGTCACTCCAGACGGCGAGGCATTGATCCGAGTGACCTTGCGTGAGCTGATCGACCAGCTCGACCCGGCAGTGTTCTGGCAGGTGCACCGGAGCACGGTGGTGAACGCGAACGCCATCGCCGGCCTGATGCGCGACGGCCACGGTCGCCTCAACGTCAAGCTGAAGGAGCGCAGCGAGACCTTGCTGGTGAGCGAGACCCATGCTTCCAGGTTCCGCGCGATGTAGCCACTCGGAACCTGGGCCGCAACGAGCAGCGACGACGAAGAGCGCAGTCGTATTGGCGCGAACGCGCGCCCAGACAAATGCGGCAAGTCAGACGTGGAAGCACGCCACGCCGCGCGGTCCCAAGGCCCGAAGCGCGCGACACTCGCGCGCCGCCGCCTCACGGCGCGCTTGCGCCCTTCTCCGATGTCAACGGTGCGGAGTGATCATTGTTCTGTCCGGCCATCGGCATCGCGTTGGATTCCTCGGCCCGAGTCATCGTGCTGTTGGATCGACCGGTTGACGCGTCAGCCTTGGGGCCTTCGTTTGCGGGCTCCGCGACGGAACCGGCTGGTGGCACCGTGGGATTCGCGGCCGGCGACCGTGTCGTACCAGGTTCGACCTTGATGGGTTCGACAGGAGGCACAGTCGGTTCGACGCGCGGCAGCGTCGGTCCCTTGTCGCATGCACTCAGCAGCAACACCGAGAAGCACCAGGCAGCCAACGTCACTGGAGCACGCATCGAAGTTCCTCGGTGGAGTGATTCATCGGGTCAGTCCTCAACGTTTGCGTTTGGGCTTGGTGGTCTTGGCGCACGCTGCCGTCACCGCCTCCATCCAAAGCTTCGTGGGCGCCTTGCTGCCGGTGCTCACGGCTGGGGGCGCCCGGCGCCGGGCCTGCGCTGTTGCCCGGCCACGCAACGACCTCGCGATGCGGTGCGCCGCGCTCGACCAGATGCTCATGAACGGGTTGCTCTTCAGCCAGGCATGGGGCATGTCACGCTCACGCTCTGGGGTCACGCAACGGCGGTGCTTCAGGATTCAAAGTGCATGCCCTCGAAACCAGCAAACGAGCGGAGGTCTGCTTCGACCCGAGCCCTGGCCAACCAAGCCCAGGCCGCGAGGCCGACCACCGGCACGATCACGAGGGCGGCGATGAGCACGGGGTTGAGGTTCAAGCGATGCATCGGCATACGCAGAGCAATTGGTGTGCCCTGCGTGGCGACGAAGCGATGATCACGCGAGAAGGCGCGGCCACGACCTTGCGCCACAGCGGCTACAGTCGGCACACCACCAAGGAGCCGCATGCTTTCTCGCCGCACGCAAAGGTCACTGTCCCTGTTCGCAAAATCCGCTGAACTTGCCATCGCGGCGCCGCAGGTCGTCGCGCATCGGGTCACCCGAATGGCCATTGCAGGGCCCGTGCCATCGGCGCGCGATCGCAAGGAGTTCAAGCGGATGGTCGCGGAGAAAACGTCTGCCTTTGGTGAAGCTTGGAACGCCATGGCGTTGCAAACCATGCTGGCGAACCAGGCACTGGCGGCATCTTGGTTGCGCGCACTCTGGGTTCCTTCGCTTGCCCGCAGGCCATCAGCCGCCGCGGTGGCCGCGGACCTTCAGCACGCTGCGTTGGGGGTCCTCGGCAAGGGCATGGCACCCGTTCATCGCAAAGCAGTGGCGAACGCCAAGCGGCTGTCTCGAACCAAGCTTCGTTGAGCGGCCTCTCGTCTCGCCGACCCACCGGCATGAAAGCCAAACCCGTGTGGATCGCGATCGCGAGTTGCCTGCTCACATTGGGGGCCGTGTGGCTGGCGTTCAACCTGGCCAGCGGCGAGAAGCAGATCGAGCGCCAGATCGAGCGCCTGTACGCCACTGAAGACCCGCAGTTCCACCGCGCCCTGGGCGCGCTGTTGGGGCCGTCGATCGTCGAGGGCAACAAGGTCGACGTGCTGCTCAACGGCGACGCGATCTTCGCCTCGATGCTCAAGGCGATCGGCCAGGCGCAGCGCAGCATCACCTTCGAGACCTACATCTACTGGTCCGAGACGATCGGGCGCGAGTTCGCCGATGCGCTCGTGGCGCGCGCCCGCGCCGGCGTGCGGGTGCATGTGCTGCTCGACTGGGTCGGCAGCGCCAAGATGGAGCAGCGCTATCTCGACGAGATGAAGCAGGCGGGCGTGGAAGTCGAGCGGTACCACAAGCCGAATTGGTCGGGCCTGTTCCGCATGAACAATCGCACCCACCGCAAGGTGCTGGTGGTGGACGGCCAGATCGGCTTCACGGGCGGAGTGGGCATCGCCGACCAGTGGCGCGGCGACGCGCAGGACTCCGATCACTGGCGCGACACCCACTTTCGCGTCGAGGGCCCGGTGGTCGCGCAGATGCAGTCGGTGTTCATGGACAACTGGATCAAGGCGACCGGGCGGGTGTTGCACGGTGAGCTGTACTTTCCCGCGCTGACATCGCGGGGCGAACAGCGTGCGCAGATGTTCAGCAGCTCACCCACCGGCGGCAGCGAGAGCATGCACCTGATGTACCTGATGGCGCTGACTGCCGCCACCCGCAGCATCCACCTGTCCAACGCGTACTTCGTGCCCGACGAACTGGCGGTGAAGGCGCTGGTGGCAGCCGCGCAACGCGGCGTCAAGGTGCAGATCATCACACCGGGCGGCGACATCGACAGCGAGGTGGTGCGTCGCGCCTCGCGCGCGCGCTGGGGGCCGTTGCTCGAGGCCGGCGTGTTGATCGCCGAGTACCAGCCGACGATGTTTCACTGCAAGGTGCTGGTGGTCGACGAACTCTTGGTGTCCGCCGGATCGACCAACTTCGACAACCGATCGTTCCGGCTCAACGACGAAGCGAATCTGAACGTGCTCGGCGCGCCCTTCGCCCGGCAGCAAGTCGAGATCTTCCAGCGCGACCTGCAACGCTCGCGGCCGATCACCCTGCAGGCGTGGCAGCAGCGCCCATGGCAAGAGAAGGTGTTGGAGCACGCCGCGTCGTGGTTCGGCGGCCAGCTTTGAATGTCCTGGCCGCGCCGCTCCATCGGGGCGGCCTCAGCGCCTGCGCCGTTTCTTCTTCTTCGTTGGAACCGCCGTCGTGCTGCCGAGCCATGCATCGACGATCGCCTTCGACGCATTCGTCGTTGCCGTCTTGGCCTGACGTTTGGCGTGCCCGATGGCCTGACCGCGCATCGAGCCGGCGGCGGAGTTGAACGCGCTCAACCACATGCTCATGAACGGGTTCTTCTTCAACCAGGGATTCGACATTCAAGTTGTCCTTGAAAGGGTGTGGCCGCGATGGCGGCGGACTTGCGACGGCGTGACGCTCGACGCGTGGCGTCGCCAGCCGCCTTCAGGTTGCTGCAGCCGGTCGGCAATGATCGACAGCACCTGCGCGTTCCAGCCCAGGCCACAGTGGCTGCCGTCGACTTCGATGTTCTCCGTATCCGGGCGGTTCCCGCGCTGGAGGCACGACTGCCAGGCGACGACCCCGTCGCTGCGGCTGAACACCGAGCTGGTGGGCACGTCGGGTGCCGTGCGCAGGCGCGCCATCAGCGCGTCGCCAAACAAGGGCTGTTGCCCATTGAGCAGGCGATAAACCCACGCGGCGTGGGTCTGCTCGGCCGTGCCGGCGAACGGCGTCCCGATGGTGATGACCTGGCGCACGCGCGCGCGCAGTTTCTTGGCGACCTCGCGGGCGTAGATGCCGCCCAGGCTCCAGCCGATCAGGCTCATCGTGGAGCGATGCGACGCGGTCATCTCGCTCACGTGCGACGCGAGTTCGTCGAGCCAGGTGTCGACGTCACCCACCGGTCCGGTGTTGAAGCCGCGGCCCCAGTCGTAGGCTGCGTAACCCAGCTGTTCGCAAAGCTCCTTCAACGGACCGGTGGAACGGCGGTCGGCCGCCAGGCCCGGAAAGATCACCACCGGGTGGCCGTCACCGCGGGGCAGGGTGGTCTTGTCCATCAGGCACATGCGCGCGTATTCGAACGCCGCGCGAATGGGCTCGGCACCGAGCAAGGTCCAGCCCGGTGCGGGGATGGGCGCGCGCAAAGTCATGCGGTCCATGGGTTCTTTCGTGTGGGCATCGCCCGATGCGGGCGATGCAAAAAGTGAGTCAGCTGCGTTCGACTCGCGTCACGATCGGGGCGAGCACACGGGTCTGCGCGGCACCGAAGATCGTCGCGAAGGCAACGTCCTTCGCGTCGCGCCCGACGGCGATGCGCACCAGGTCGCGCGGGTCCGACATGCGCGTCGGGTCGAAGAGCTCCCAGCGGCCGCCGACAAAAGCCTCGAACATGGCATGGAAGTCAGGCGGCGGCGTGTTGAAGATCGCGTAGCCAACCGCGAGTCGCGCCGGGATGTTGAGCGCCCGGCAGAAGGTGACACCGAGGTGCGCGAAGTCGCGACAGACGCCGGTGCGGCGCAGGAAGACGTCGCACGCGGTTGTGGTGGTGTCGCTCGAGCCGGTGCGGTAGTCGACGTTGCGCTGAATCCAGTCGCAGATCGCGGCCACGCGCGAATAGCCTGGCGACAGGCCACCGAACAGCTTGATGGCGGCCGGTCCCAGCAGATCGGACTCGCAGTAGCGCGTGGCCATCAGGTTGTGCAAGACCTCGTCGGGCAGTGCCGCAATCGGCAGTTCTTCTGCGTGCAGGTTGCGCCGCGGCCTCGCCACGCGCACACGCGCGCGATAGCGCAGGTTCAGCGCACCGGGCGCCGCCTGCACCCGCAGGAAGCGGTGTCCGATATGCGGATCCTCGTAAGTGCGGTAGCTCGACCCCGACGTGATCCGCAACGACTCGGTCACCACCTCCTGGTCGAGACCCTGCAACGCGTGGATCTGGAACACGAAGTCGGTGGTGCTTGCCAGCGTGTAGCCCAGCTTGCAGTCAATATCGAACAGTTGCGATCGAGGGCTCGCCGGTGCCGGCGCGACCTGCGTTGCCGCGGCGTGCTGCGCCGTAAGACTTTCCGTCTCTCGCTCGATGACGTCGCGCATGACCGCAGCGCCTACCTCTTGCTGAGCGCGGCTTCGACCGTCTTGCGATCGTTACCCACCTGTTGGATGACGTCCCGCACGCGATCGGTGGTGACGTTGAACCGGTGGGCGATGTTCCGGACCTCGTGGTCCTGCATCGATGCGTCGCGGCGGTCGGCAGCGCCGCGTGGGGTCAGGTCGTCTGGCATGGTCTCTCCGGTTGAACGCCTGGATGGGCAACCGGCGTGCCATCGTCGGAACCGGATTCCATGCGCATCTCAATGTGGGCTAACGCACCGAGCCATGGCCGATGGGTCGCTACGCTGGGCTGCAGCAGGCCGCCGCTGCGAAGCGCTCGTCGCGGGTGCCCGATCTGCGGAGCGATCGGCCTCGGCGTGTACCCGGGCGTTCAGGGTCTCCGGACGTGAGGCGTGATCGTACGTAATGAATACCGACATGCGCCTGGCCGACTTCATCCTCAGCGAGATGGAAGCCATCCTGGTCAGTTGGGAGGCCTTTGCGGCCACTCAGTTGCCTGCGGCGGCGCACATGCAACCACTCGCGCTGCGCGACCACGCTCAGCAGATCTTGGAGGCGGTCTCGACCGACCTGCGCACGCTGCAAGGCCGTGATGCGCAAACCGAGAAGTCGCTGGGCCGGGCACCGGTGCTGAGTGCAGCGCCGGCGACGGCCGCGCAGACGCACGCCGTCCTGCGCGCGAACAGCGGCTTCGACATCAATCAACTCGCCGCGGAGTACCGGGCACTGCGAGCCAGCGTTCTGCGGCTGTGGACCGATGCCTTTCCGCGTGTCGAAGTCACGCGACTCGACGACGTGATCCGCTTCAACGAGGCCATCGACCAGGCGCTTGGCGAATCGATCGCTTTCTTCAGCCGACGGGTGGAGCGCTCCCGCAATCTGTTCCTTGGCATGCTGGGCCACGACATGCGCAGCCCGCTGCAGACCATCGTCATGACGTCGTCGTACCTGTCGGCGCTGGATGCAGGGGCCGAGGTCTCGAAGGCTGCCTCGCGGTTGATCAACAGCGGCGCGCAAATGCAGGCGCTTCTCGATGACCTGCTCGACTTCAACCGCACGCAGCTCGGACTGGGCATCAACATCATCCCCAAGCCAGTGGACCTGGCGCGCCTGTTCGTCGACGAGCTCGACCGGATCCGTGCGGCGCACCCCGGCTGCGATGTCAAGCTCCAGGTCAGCGGCGATTGCTTCGGCGAGTGGGATCCGCTGCGGCTCCAGCAGCTGCTGGCCAACCTGACGCTCAACGCCATCCGCTACGGCACTGCGGGCACGACCGTGCACGTCATGTTGCGAGGCGACGAGGCCCATGTCGAGTTCGACGTGCGCAACGCCGGGCCGGCGATCGATCGAGAGTCGCTGGCCAGCATCTTCGATCCGCTGACACGCGGCCTGGGACAGGAGCAGCCCGACCGCAACAATGGGAGCCTCGGCTTGGGTCTGTACATCGCGCGGGAAATCGCCAAAGGCCATGGTGGCGACATCCGCGCCCGGTCGGACCCGGGGCAGACGATCTTCTCGGTGCGTCTGCCTCGCCGGCGCTGAGGCCGATCACGGGTCGATGGCGGCCGCGTGCAGCGGCGCCTGCGTTGCCCCGAGCCGCACAGGCGAAGAGCGTTGCAGATCGAATCCCGCGCACGCGCCCACTGCTCCAACGGCCAGAGGTCGACGTGAGAGCGATGGAGAAAGGGCTGGACGCGGCCGTCGTATAGTCAGCTGCGTCCGCAGCGCGCAGCCACACGCCGCCGAAAGCATTCTGGAACCTGGATGACGGCTCTCCAAAGCTCTGCCGCCGCTCGCGTGCTGACGCCGCGCCAGCGAGAGCTGGCCGCCCTGTACCGGGGCCAGGGCTTGGCGCGCATCCACGGTACGCCGCACCGGATCGCTGTCGTCGGTGCCGGCCTTGCCGGATTGACCGCGGCCCATTTGCTCACGCTGGCCGGATGCTCGACCACGGTGTTCGAGGCGAGCGCGCGAATCGGCGGACGCATTCGCACCGAACGCGGGCGCGACGATTCAGGCGCAGTCTGGGAGCTGGGTGGCGAGTTCATCGACAGCGACCACGACGACATGCACGCGCTCGCCGACGCGCTCGGCGTCGAGATATTCGACACGTTGCCCGCGGGCGAGGACGCCTACGCCACGGCGTATCACTTCGGCGGCCAGTCCTACACCGAAGCGCAGGTCGAGAAGGCGTTCGCCGAGATCGCGCCGATCATCGCCGCGGACGTGGCGTCGCTCAGCGCGCGTCCCGGGTATCGGACGCCGTCCGACGCCGACATCCGGTTCGATCGCATGTCGATCGCCGAATACCTCGAAGGCCTCAAGCTCGATCGCTGGCTGCATCGGCTCATCGAGGTGGCGTACGTCACGGTGTACGGGCTCGATGCCGGAGAACAGTCGGCCCTCAACTTGCTGACCCTCATCGGCACCCATGTCGGCCAGGGCTTCGAGATCTTCGGCGACAGCGACGAGCGCTACAAAGTTCGCGCGGGTTCGCAGCAACTGACCGACGCCCTTGTGCATCGATCGGGCCTGCGGGTGGCACTTGAGCGTCGGTTGGTGCGCTTGCGCCGATCGGCCCGCGATTGGGTGCTTGGCTTCGACCAAGGCGCGGACGAACGTGCCGACGCGGTCGTGCTCGCCATGCCGTTCACGACGTTGCGTCAGCTGGACCTCGGCGATCTCCTGCCGCCGATCAAGCGGCTGGCGGTCGATTCGTTGGGCTACGGCGCCAACAGCAAGCTGATGCTGGCCACGCGCCGACCCCTCTGGCGCGACCAGGGCCGCGACGGCGGTTGCTACACTGACAGCGCGCTCCAGACATCGTGGGACTGCAGCCGGCTGCGCGCAGCCGAGGGCGGTGTGTTCACCGTGTTCCTTGGCGGCCGCGAGGCCGTGGCATTGAGCCACGGAGACGAGGCGACGCAGGCCGTGCGTCACGTCGAGTTGGCCGATGCGGTGTTCCCCGGCTTTGCCGCCGAGTGGACCGGCGAGACGCGCCGTATCAACTGGCCCGACGAGCCGTTCGCGCTGGGCGCCTACACCTGCTACCGTCCGGGTCAGTGGACGGCCTTCGGCGGCGCCGAGGCCGAGCCATTGCCGAACGGCCTGTACTTCGCAGGCGAGCATTGCGCGCTGGCGTCGCAGGGCTACATGAACGGAGCCGCTGAGACCGGCCGTGCGGCTGCCCTGGCCATCCTCAAGCGCCTGAGCTGAGCGAGCGCTGCTCGGCCGACTCGCGCCGTCGCGCTTCCACCCGTTCGAGGAATTGGTCGCCGGAGAGCTCGTAGAACGGGCACATCGCATCGACGCGCAGCGCCTCGGCCAGCGTCGCGGGCATGAGCGCATTGGCCACCTCGGGTAGTGCCGGTCGCTGCAGCGCCAGCATGTGCATCAGCGCGTGCAAGTACTCGAGCAACCAGACGTCGTCGGCGGTTTCGAGCCAATGGCGAACCAGCGCACCCAGCGGCCGATCCGGCGCCAGCAACGCTCGGCGCTGCTCACCGTCGAGGTCCTTCATATAGGCGTTGAGATCGTCGCAGCAGATGCCGCGCACGCGGCCATAGGGGTCCGACTGGCTGTCGCTGTAGCCCGCCTTCAAGACGGCCTGAATGAACTTGGCGTGGCCGTCGACTCGCCCAGCGGTGTATGCCGCATCGACGGCCCCGTAGCGCAACCGCCAGTGCGCGACGTCCGAATCCAGCAGCGCGTCGATCCACGACATCAGGGGCTTGTCGCGGCAGTGCTTGATCAGATCGGCCAGCAGATTGGCGCCGCATTCGGTGACGTCCCACAGGGGATGCAGCATCAGCACGCGCACCAGATCGAATGCGAAGCCGTTGGGCTCGTCCGCGATGCCGGCCAGCGGATCCAGCGCCGCGTCGAACACGCTCTTTCCGCACTGTTGGTGCGCCTGCGGCCAAATGGCATCGGACAGATCCTTCACCGTGCAGAGCGCGCCGCCGATGTCGAGCAGCGGGTCGCTCTGCAGCCGTTTGGCCAGTTGGTCGGCCAGCCGATGCTGCTGGAGCACCGTGGCCAGCGCCGGCGCCGACGATTCGGGTGCCGTCCCCGCGCGTTGGCTCAGCAGCACTCGGATGGCATCGACGTCGCCGCAAAGGTTGGGCCAGTACGGCTGCCAGAAGCCGGCCACGTCGGCAGGTACCCATTCGAAGACCGCGACTCCCTGCACCGCCAGCGCCAACAGCGCCTCGCCGGCGACCATGCGGTCGGTTGGCGACGGGCTGCGCGCAGAGCGCTCGATCATCGGCTTCAGGGCCGGTGCCACCGGCTTCCACCATGGCTCGGGTTCGATGCGCTGGCAGATGTGCTTGATCGCGTAACCCGCGATCTCGCGCTGCGCACTGCCTTCCGGGGCATCGGCCAAGGTGCCGATGTCATCGAACAGTCGCCCCTGCTCGGCGGAGTCGCGTCTGGCGGCGTGCCAGGCCTTCGCCATCGCGACGCCGATGTCGCTGCGAAACACCAGGTCTTCATCCTTTCTGAGCAGCTGGCTGCGCATGTCCGGCCAGTGCAGCGGGTGGAACTGAACGAGCGCGCGAATGACCGACTCGTACTTCCCCGTTTCGTACTCGCGTTCCTGCAAGACCTGCCGCAGCGCTCGACTCTCGAGCGAACGCAGCTCGGCACCGCCACCGTCGCCGGCATCGGCATCGCGGAACAGCTGGTCGAGGCGTTCAAGCACACGCGCCTCTTTGGTACGGCAGGCGTCCTCGTAGCCGTCACGTGGCGGATGCTGCGGCAGCTGACTCAGCAGCTCCGCCAGCAGTCGCACGGCCGCCGCCACATGATCCGCGTCCAGCAAATGCTCGATGCCCCATCGTTCGAAGTAGTGCGCGAAGGAGCCCGCTTCCTTCCCTGGTGACCTCCGCTGAGACAGGGCCAGGCAATGTGCCTCGATGCGCTGCCGCGATGTCACTCGCCTGACGGCATAGTCCCCCGCGAGTGGCCGTCCTTCGCCGCGGCTCTGCTTGCTCTGCGGATCGAGCCATTCTTCGATGTACTTGTGCGCGAAGGTGCATCCCTCGGGGCGGTCGTCGTCCGCGTTGTGCCGCTCGACGACGAGGCCACTGAGCGCGCGCAAGATGGCGCTCACGTGTTCGACGCTTTGTGCGGCGCCGCCGGCCGCCAGCACGGCCGCGATCGCTTCGGGTGGCAGCGGGTCGTGCGCGGCCGCGATCACGCCGAGCACGTCGCGCACGTCGGATGCGCTGTAGCCCTGGCGCCTGACGCGCTCGTTGAACGACCACTCGAGGAAGCTATCGATCCCGGGAACGACCCTCGCCCGGTTCAGCAGCTCGCCCAAGGCCTTGGGCGTGAAGTCAGCCGAATCGATGAAGCGGAACACTTGTTCGGCCACGAGGAACAACGGGTCGGACATCGCGGTCACTTCGTCGACCAGGCCCTCCGGTGTGCGCTGCAGTTGATCCAGCAGGGCGCGTGTCGATGCGGCGCCGAGCCGCTCGAACAGCGCGTCGCGACGCTGAGCGACATAGCCGCGCAAGTCCTGGTGGTTGTCGCTGGCCGGGCCGTCCTGCAGGTCGACGAAGCGAAAGTCGGAGCGTCGCGCGAACAGCTGCTGGTCGGGACGGGAAGCCAGCACCACCCGCAACCAGGTGGGCAGTTGTCCGCGCGCGGCTTTGGCGATCAAGCTCAGCAGCGGCTCCCCACCGCGCGTGCGCGAACGCTCCGCCGACTCGTCGAGACCGTCGACCAGTACCACATGCGTCTCGTGGGCGCCGGGCGCGTCGCCGGCGCGCAGCTCGCGCAGAGGCGCGACCACGCCCCGTTGCCACGCCGACACCGGATCCTCCAGCGCGCTTTTCTCGTCGAGCACCGCCTTCAACGCCTGGTTGCGGCCCAGCTCGGCGCCGTAGGCAGCGATGTTGCGCGCGAACTGCGCTGCGATGTTGCGCACGATGTGAGCCGGCTCGAGGGAGTCCTCCTGGTCCCATCGACAGAAATGCACGACGGTGGCGCGGGGGTACTGCGCGGTCCTTCGACGGCACAGTTCAGCCATCAACGCCGACTTGCCGACACCCAGCTGCGCGTGGATCAGCATGACCTGCTCGGCGGGCCGTGGGTCGCGCATCCACGCCTCGATCTCGGCGATCAATCGCTCGCGACCGTAGAAATCCTTGGTCTTCTCCTCGATGACACTGCCAAAGACGTCGGGCGCAGGCAAAGCGAACAGATCGGTTGTCTCGGTCGACGGCAGTCGCGCCAGGATCTCGTTGGCCAAGGACGTGAGGTGATCGATCTGACCGAGCGCAGCCGCCCCCTGGGCCAGGAGCAGCTGGGTGGACAGCTCCGGGTTCTTGCGAATCCGGTCCTGCAGGTTGGCCATCCACTTGCCGTGCCATCCGCTGTTCGGGTTGGCGTTGCCTCGAAACAATTGCTCGAAGCGCACCGGAATCGGCTGGCCGAACTCGGCCGCCAGGGTCCTCAGCATGAGCGCCTCGCTGGCCGCGCGACGGCCGGCAGTACCGGCGTCGGCACAAGCGCCGACCAGATTCACCGACCAGCGCAGCAGGTCGGCGCGGTCGCTGTCAGTCAGCGCCGACGCGTCGATCGCACGATCGCCGAACCACTGCCAGCGTTTGTCCAGAAACGCGCTCAGGGTCTCATTGAACGAATGGTCGTCGGCCGCCTTGCCGTCGGGCGCGCCAAGGCCGGTTGCGCGCAGGACCTCGAGGTGACGGTCGCGCACGTAGTGGAGCGCCTCCAGTTGCGTGCGGCGCAATTCGATCGTCAGATCGAAGAATTCCGGCGGCGCCGAATGCCATGCGGTGAGCCGATCGGTGAGTTTTTCGGCGTGGCTCTTCAGTCGCTCGCTGACGAACCCGCCGAGCAGGTCGGTACAGTGATCGACCAGCGCACTCACCGCCTTGTTGAAGAGCCCTTCTTCATCGGCCATTGCCGACTCTCCTTGACCGGCCCAGCCAGACTCTATCGCCATTGCAGTGATGCGAACGCCATGCCGCCGGCGGGCGGCACAGACCGCGCGCGCGAGATCCGCAGAACGACCCGCCGCCAACGGGCTCGTGGCCGTCGATTGCAGACGTTGCATGCCGAAGGCACTGCAGCAAGCCTTTGTCGATTTCTGCCCTCCTCACACGTCGAAGCAGGAGGCCCACGAAAATCCTGCCATGACCGCCACGCTCTCGCGCAACCCCGACCCCCGCAAACGCTGGCTCGCCCTGATGGTGCTGTGCCTGGGCGTGCTGATGATCGTGCTCGACACCACGATCGTGAACGTCGCGCTGCCGTCGATCCGATCGGATCTGCAGTTCACCGAGACCTCGCTGGTCTGGGTGGTCAACGCCTACATGCTCACGTTCGGCGGCTTTCTGCTGCTCGGCGGACGGCTCGGCGATCTGTACGGGCACCGCAAGCTGTTCCTGCTCGGCATCACGCTGTTCACGCTGGCGTCGCTGGCGTGCGGGCTGGCGCAAAGCCAGGCCTGGCTGATCGCCGCGCGCGCAGTGCAGGGGCTCGGCGGCGCGGTGGTGTCGGCGGTCGCGCTGTCGCTGATCATGAATCTGTTCACCGAGCCGGCCGAGCGGGCGAAGGCGATGGGCGTCTACGGCTTCGTGTGCGCCGGCGGCGGCAGCATCGGCGTGCTGCTCGGCGGCCTGCTCACCGGCGCCTTCAGCTGGCACTGGATCTTCTTGGTCAACCTGCCGATCGGCGTGGGGGTGTACGCGCTGACGCTCGCGCTGCTGGACAAGGGGCGGGCGCAGGCGGCGCCCGCGCCGCTCGACGTGGCGGGCGCGCTGACGATCACCGTCTCGCTGATGCTCGCGGTGTACGCGATCGTCGGCGGCAACGAAGCCGGCTGGACCTCGATGCGCACGCTGGCGCTGCTCGGCACGGCTGGCGCCGGGGTGGCGCTGTTCGTCGCGATCGAGGCCCGCGTCTCGCACCCGTTGATGCCGCTCGCGCTGTTCAGGCTGCGCAACGTGTCCACCGCCAACGTGGTGGGTGTGCTGTGGGCGGCGGCGATGTTCGCCTGGTTCTTCATCTCGGCGCTGTACATGCAGCTGGTGCTCGGCTACAGCCCGATGCAGGTGGGCCTGGCGTTCCTGCCGGCCAACCTGATCATGGCGGTGTGCTCGCTCGGCGTGTCGGCCAAGCTGGTGATGCGCTTCGGCATCCGCGGTCCGTTCATCGCCGGCCTCGGACTGGCCGCACTCGGGCTGGCGCTGTTCGCGCGAGCGCCGGTGCTGGGCACGCTGTGGCTCGACGTGCTGCCCGGCATGCTGTTGCTCGGCCTGGGCGCCGGCATCGCGTTCAACCCGGTGCTGCTGGCGGCGATGAGCGACGTCGCGCCGAGCGACTCGGGGCTGGCCTCCGGCGTGGTGAACACGTCGTTCATGATGGGTGGCGCGCTCGGGCTCGCGGTGCTGGCGAGCCTGGCGGCGGCACGCACCGAAGGCCTCGCCGCGTCGGGCGCCGCGCCGCCGGTGGCGCTCAATGGCGGCTACCAGAGCGCGTTCTTCGTCGGCGCGCTGTTCGCGCTGGCCGCCTGCGCGATCGGCGCGCGCTTCTTCCGCACCCAGGCCAAGGCCGCTGCGGGCGATGCGCACGCCGCATCCGAAGCCGCCCTGCCGACGCGCGCGTCGGGCGTGGAGCCGCAGTAGCGGCGCAGCGCATCCTTTCGGGCGGCTGGATCGTCTTGTGGTCAGGCCGGCTGCCGGCCGTTCGACAGGAGTGATTGAATGCAACACATGATCCGCTACCGCCTGCACCCAGACCGCGTGGCCGAGAACGAGCGCCTGGCGCGCGCGGTGTTCGACGCCCTGCGCCGCCAGCACCCCACCGGCGTGCACTATGCGACGTTTCGCGAGGCCGACGGCGTCAGCTTCGTGCACCTGGTGTCGTACGACGAGGGCATCGGCAACGAGGTGCTGACGTCGCTGCCGGAGTTCAAGGCTTTCAGCGAGGGCGTGCGGGCGCGCTGCGTCGACCCGCCGCAGCGCACCGACATCCAGGCGATCGGGTCGTATGGATTCTTCGGCGCCTGAAGCGATCGGCGACCCCGCGCATTGGATCGGTCAGCTCGAGCGCGGACGCCGTCAGTTTCTGACGCTGATCGAGCCGTTGCGGCCCGAGCTGCACCGCTACTGCGCGCGCATGACCGGCTCGGTGGCCGACGGCGAGGACGTGGTGCAGGACACCCTGGCCGCTGCGTACTACGAGCTGTCGCAGATGCGGACGCTGCCGCCGCTGCGCCCGTGGCTGTTTCGCATCGCGCACAACCGCGCGATCGACCACTGGCGACGCGAGCGCGGTCGCCAGGCCGAGCCGCTCGACAGCGCCGCCGAGATCGCCGATGCGCCCGAGCGCGAGCCCGATCAGGCCCTGGCGCGGCGTCAGGCGGTGCAGGCGGCGATCACGGGCTTTCTCGCGCTGCCGCCGGCGCAGCGTGCCTGCGTGATCCTGAAAGACGTGCTCGAGCACTCGCTCGACGAGATCGCGGCGGCACTCGGCACCAGCGTGCCGGCGGTGAAGGCGGCGCTGCATCGCGGGCGCGCGGCCCTCGCGCAGCGCGCAGATGCCGGCGACGTCGCCGAGCCGCCGCGCAGCGCTTCGCCGGCGCTGTTGCGCTATGCGAGCCTGTTCAACGCGCACGACTGGGACGGCGTGCGCGCGCTGCTGGCCGACGACGTGCGGCTCGACCTGGTGTCGCGGCGGCGCCTTGCGGGGCCCGAGGTGGCCACCTATTTCGGCAACTACCAAGGCACGCCGGGCTGGCAACTGGCGCCGGCGTGGCTCGACGGTCGCGAGGTGCTGGCGGTGCGCGTGGCGCCGTACGCCGCGCCGGCGTATCTGATCGCGCTCGGTTGGCGCGACGGCCGCGTGGCGACGATTCGCGACTACCGCTACGTGCCCTACATCGCGCGCGAGGCCGCTTTCCGTTCGGGCGGCTGAGCACCGGAGCCGGCGGCCGCGCTGCCGGCGCTGGCCACGGGCTTGACGGCGCCGCCAAGGACACCTACGCTCGCGCTGTATTGGATACATGAATACTTGAACACATGAAGCCTGCCACCACCGCCGACTCGGTGGCCGCTGCGCTGCGCAGCGCGCTGCACCAGGGGCGCTGGCCATCCGGTGCGCCCCTGCGCCAGGAAGACCTGGCGAGCGAATTCGGCGTCAGCCGCATCCCGGTGCGCGAGGCGCTCAGCAAGCTGCAGGCTGAAGGGCTGGTGGTGGTCGAGCCGCACCGCGGCGCGTTCGTCGCCAGCCTCACCCCGGCCGATGTGCACGAGATCTTCGACCTGCGCGTGCTGCTCGAGGGCGATGCGCTGCGCCACGCGATCCCGGCGCACGACGCGCGCTCGCTGCGCCAGCTGCAGGCGCTGCAGGCCGAGCTCGACGCCGAGGACGACCCCGCGCTGTGGCTGGCTACCGACGCGGCGTTCCACCAGGTGCTCTACGCGCCGTCGGGCCGCACGCGCACGCTCGAGATGATCGCGACGCTGCGCGCCTGCGTGACGCGCTTGTACCGCGCGCACCTGTCGCCGCACACGCGCCGCACCGGCTGGCGCGACGAGCACCATGCGCTGTTGAAGGCGGTGGCGGCCGGCCAAGTGAAGCGCGCGGGGGCGGCGCTGACGCGGCACCTGCGCGCCACCGAGACGGTTGCGGTGGCCGCGCTGGCCGCCGCCGGTGCCGCGGCGCGCGGCGCCGCGCGTTGATTCTTCCGGGACGGGCACGATGGCCGAGCACGAACACATCTACCGCCTGCAGATCGAGTGGACGGGCAACCGAGGCAGCGGCACCTCGGCGTATCGCGCCTATGGGCGCGAGCACACGATCCGCGCCGCCGGCAAAGCCGACATCGCGGGCTCGTCGGATCCGGCGTTTCGCGGCGACGCCGCGCGCTGGAATCCCGAAGAGCTGCTGGTGGCTGCGGCCGCGACCTGTCACCAGCTGTGGTACCTGCACCTGTGCGCCGACGCCGGCATCGTGGTGCTGCGCTACGTCGACGACACCGTGGGCACGATGCGCGACAACCCCGAGCGCGGCTGCTTCACGCGGATCGTGCTGCGCCCGCACGTCGTGATCCGCGCCGGCGGCGATGCGGCGCTGGCGGCGCGCCTGCACCACGACGCGCACGCCCGGTGCTACGTCGCGAACTCGGTCAACTTTCCGATCGAGTGCGAGCCGGTGATCGAGGTCGCCACGGGCTGACGAACGCGCTCAGCGCACCGCCTCCCACCACGCGCTGGAGGCGAACGGCGCGTCCGCATCGACGATCTCGCCGACGCGCGGCGTGACCACCTCGAGCTGTGCGGCGCGTGCGGCGGCCAGCGTGCGGCGGATCGGTTCGTCCCAGGCGTGGAACGCGAGGTTGAAGGTGCCCCAATGCTCAGGAAACAGGCGTTTGGCGCGCACGTCGCGCGCGGCCTGCACCGCGTCTTCGGCGCTCATGTGGATGTCGAGCCAGGGTGCGCCGGGCCCGTAGGCGCCGATCTTGACGAACGCGAGGTCGAACGGCCCGAACTGCTCGCCGATGGCGCGGAAGTGATCGGAGTAGCCGGTGTCGCCGCTGACGAAGAAGCGGTGGCGCGCGCCGAGCACCGACCACGAAGTCCACAGCGTCGCGTTGCGATCACCCAGCCGGCGCCCCGAGTAGTGGCGTGCCGGCGTGGAGACGATGCGCACGCCGCCCAGCGTGTGCACCTGGCCCCATTCGAACTCGCGGATGTTGTGCGGCGCGACGCCCCAGCGCTCGAGGTGCGCGCCGATGCCCAGCGGCACGCAGAACAGCGTGCGCTCGTTGCGCGCGAGTTGCTCGATCGTGCGCATGTCGAGGTGGTCGTAGTGGTCGTGCGTGATCAGCACCGCGTCGATCGGCGGCAGCTCGGCCAGTGCGATCGGCGGCGCGTGGAAGCGCTTGGGCCCCGCCTCGAACGGCGACGCGTGGTCCGAGAACACCGGGTCCAGCAGCAGCCGCACGCCGTCGAGCTCGACATACAGGCTCGCGTGCCCGATCCAGAACGCGCGCAGGCCAGGATTCGGTGCACCCTGCAAGCTCGCTGCGGCCAAGCGCACCACCGGAATCGGCGCGGGCGGCACTCGCATCTCCTGGCCGAAAAACGTGCCTTTGAACAGGGTCCAGGCGTAGGGCCAGGTATAGGCCGCCGGTGGCAGCGGATTGGCGAACTGGCCGTCGCGGTACAGCGGGCTGGCGCGCGCCCGCGCCAGGCGCTGCCCGCTCAGTTCGCCGCCGAACGCCGGCAACGACAAAACCAGCGGCGTTGCGATGGCCGCCAGCGCGATGAGGCCGATCGCGATGAAGCCGACGATGCGCCAGACGCGATGGGTGCCCTTCCTCATCGTCCGGCGCTGCAGTCCGCGGGGCGCTGCAGCGCCGGAAGCTTGTGCCCTTCTGACATCGCCCTCAGCTCTTGTGATGCACCGGCGCCAGCGCGTACACCGGGGTCGGAATTTTCTCCATCCGGGCCTTCAACTGCAGCGCCAGGCACAGCGAGTAGTGTCGGTTCTGGTGCAGGTTGCCGCCTTGCATCCACAGGTTCGGTACCTGCGTGGGCTTCCACATGTTGCGCAGTTCGCCTTCCCACGGTCCCGGGTCTTTGCTGGTGCCCGAGCCGAGGCCCCAGCACTTGCCCACCTTGTCGGCGGTGGGCTGATCGATCAGCTGCGCGACCCAGCCGTTCATCGAGCCGTAGCCGGTGGCCCAGACGATCAGGTCGGCCTTCAATTCCGAGCCGTCCTGCATCGCCAGGCCGCTGTCGGTGACGCGCTCGATCGCACCGTTCTTCAGCTTGACGCTGCCGTTGGCCACCAGCTCGCTGGCGCCGACGTCGATGTAGTAGCCCGAGCCGCGGCGCAGGTACTTCATGAACAGGCCCGAGTCGTCGTCGCCGAAGTCGAGTTGGAAGCCCGCCTTCTCGAGGCGCGCATAGAACTCGGCATCGCGCTCCTTCATCTGCTGGTACACCGGCACCTGCAGCGGCGGCAACGCCTTGTAGGGCAGCGACGCGAAGATCAGATCCGCCGTGGCGGTGTCGATGCCCGATTTGACCGCGGACTCGGAATACAGGCCGCCCAGCGCGAGGTCCATCAGCGAGTCGCTGCGCGCCACGTGCGTGGTCGAGCGCTGCACCATCGTCACGTCGGCGCCGTGCTCCCACAAGTCGGCGCAGATGTCGTGCGCCGAGTTGTTGGAGCCGACCACCACGGCGCGCTTGCCGCGCCACTCCGCGCCGCTCTTGTATTGGCTGGAGTGCATTTGCGCGCCCTTGAAGCTGTTCATGCCCGGGTAGGTGGGCTTGTTGGGCACCGCGCTCATGCCGGTGGCGAACACCAGATGCTTGGGCTGGAGCGTCACGCTCTCGCCCTTGTGCTGCACGGTGACCTGCCACTCCTGCTGCACGTCGTCCCAGCGTGCGCTCTTGCACTCGGTGCCTGGCCAGTAGTTGAGCTCCATCAGCTTGGTGTAGCTCTCGAGCCAGTCGCCGATCTTGTCCTTGGGGCTGAACACCGGCCAATCGTCGGGGAACGGCAGGTACGGCAGATGGTCGTACCACACCGGGTCGTGCAGGCACAGGCTCTTGTAGCGATTGCGCCAGCTGTCGCCGGGGCGCGGATTCTTCTCGACGATGATCGCCGGCACGCCGAGTTTCTTCAGCCGAGCGCCGAGGATGATGCCGGCCTGGCCGCCGCCGATCACCACCACGTACGGCTGCTTGGCGAAGCCGAGCGTGCGCTCCTCGTCTTGGCGCGCCTCGAGCCAGCTCTTGCGATCTTTGAACGCGCCGTGTTCGACGCCCTTGGGCCGGTTCTCGCGCTTCTTCTCTTCGAAGCCTTTGAGTTCTTGCAGCGTGGTCAGCAGCGTCCATGCCTTGCCGCCGATCAATCTCAAATGGCCGCGCCCGCGGCCGGTGGCGGTCTCGAACGTGAACCAGCCTTCGGTGACGCCGTTGGCCTCGCTGCCTTCGCCTTGAATGGCGACGTTCGACGGCTTGGCGTTGGGCACGGTCGCCTCGAGCATCGCCTGGATCTGCTGCGGGCCTTCGGCTGTTTTCAGGTTCCAGGTGAACGACACCAGGTCGCGCCAGTAGGAATCGTCGCCGAACATCGACGTGGCCTTGCCGAATTCGCCGCGGGAAACCGCGTCAACGAAGTCGGTCAGCCACTGCTGAATCTGCGCAGTGGGGGTGCTCATCGGGCGTCTCTCCTGGGTTGGCCCCGGGGCCGGGGGGTCGCAGCGGCACTCTATGCCTGGGCGCACGGCTGGCGCCATGCCCCTTCGGAAGAGGCGGATAAGGGCGGACCGCCGCGGTTGATGCGTCGCTGCAGGCCCACCGCCCGTTGCCGTGCGTCGGCAGATCGGTGATGGACCTTGCGCGAGCGCGGCGTGTGGGGTCTCCCACGGTTCGCCGACCGGGCGCGACCCGTTGGAGCGAGGGCTGCGTCGGCGGATCGCTGCGCGGCACCGTCCTACGCGCCATCGCGTCGCCGGCCCACACCCGTGGGTCGGGCGCCCATCTAACGTGCCGGCATCCGTGTCAACGACTGAAGGAGCAGACCATGGGCAAGTACTTCATCGCCTGGATTCTCGGCGTGCCGGCGTTCGTGCTGGTGATCGCGTACCTGATCTTTCACTGAACGCCGCCGCGTGCCGGCGCCGTGAAAGTCCCTGCCACAAACGCATGTAGTGGGTTTTCCGGCGCTCGGGTCTAAGCTCGCGCCCCTGTCATGCAGGAGGTCGGCATGGGCACTGACGACGCGCGCACCCCGGTGCTGTTCATCCATGGCTTGTGGCTGCACGCGAGCAGTTGGGCCCCGTGGGTCGACCTGTTTCGCAACGCGGGCTACGACCCGGTCGCGCCGGGCTGGCCGGGCGAGGGCGCGACGATTCCCGAGTCGCGCGCTCGCCACGACCGGGTCGCCAACAAGGGGCTCAACGAGCTGGTGTCGTTCTTCGGTGCGATCGCCAACGAGCTGCCGGCACAGCCGATCCTGATCGGTCATTCGTTCGGCGGGTTGATTGCCGAGCGGCTGCTGGGCGAGGGTGTGGGCCGCGCCGCGGTGGCGATCGACCCGGCGCAGATCAAGGGCGTGCTGCCGTTGCCGTTGGCGCAGCTGCGCGCGACGCTGCCGGTGCTGGCCAATCCGCTCAACATCGGCAAAGCGGTGGCGCTGACGAAGTCGGAGTTCCGCTTCGGCTTCGGCAACGCGATTCCGCCCGAGGAGTCCGATGCGCTGTTCGAGCAGTGGACGATCCCGTCGCCGGCGCGTCCGCTGTTCGAGGCGGCGCTCGCCAACTTCAATCCGCACGCGCCGTCGAAGGTCGACACCGCCAACAGCACGCGCGGCCCGCTGCTGTTGATCTCGGGCACCGCCGACCACACGGTGCCCGACGTGACGACGCAGGCCACGTTCAGGCTGTACCGCCATTCGCTGGCCGTGACCGAGCTCAAGCAGTTCGAAGGGCGCGGCCATTCGCTGACCATCGACCGCGGCTGGCCCGATGTCGCCAAGGCCGTGCTGGCCTGGCTGAAGGACAAAGGCCTGTGAGCCTGGAGATCACGATGAGCGACGCTTCCATCCTGCAACACGTGTCGAGCCTGGTCGACGAAGAGCACGCGCTGCGCGCCAAGGGCACCGTGTCGAACACCGATGCGCAGCGGCTGCGCCACATCGAGGAGCAGCTCGACCAGTGCTGGGACCTCCTGCGCCAGCGGCGCGCCAAGCGCGAGTTCGGGCAGGATCCGTCGAGCGCCCGCGTGCGCGACAGCGGCACCGTCGAGCGCTACGAGGGCTAGCCCGTTACGCGCGTGGCGCGGCCGGCGAGGCTGCGCCGGGCTCAGGCCGCGCGTAGCAGGCCGGTGCGGTCGTGGCAGTTCAGATACTCGAAGAACTGCTCGTCGGCGCGCGCCACCGTGACCTCGTGGTACAGCTTCAGCTTGGCCGCGGGCCCGAGCGTGGACAGGTATTTCATCGCGGCGCCGAAGATCGCCACGTGCGTCGGGTGTGACTCGGCCCAGCGCTCGAGCGCAGCCAAACTCTTCCACCAGCTCATGCCGTAGCTCTTCTCGGTGGGCTGGCCGTCGCGCGTCTCGACCCGCACGTAGCGGTTGGCGTAGCAGCCGACGGCCAGGCCGTCGTCACGCAGGAAGTTCATGCCGGCTCGCAGCACCGGCTCGACGTCGCGCTGGTACATCCGGCGCTCGTCGGCCTCGGTGTCGCTCCAGTCCTGGCCCGAGCGGATCAGGCACAGGTGTTCGTGCGGCCGCACGGTCAGCAGCGCGCCGTCGCGCACGATCTGCGGCGTGCCCGACGGCTGCAGGGCGTCGGTCTGCGACGCTGGGATGCGATCGCGCGCGCCGCCCCAGTAGGCGTGCTCGAGCACCACGTCGCTCATGCCGTGCGCCAGGTGTGCGATGCCCTCGCGCCGGTCGGGCGCCGAGAACAGCGTCTCGTAGCGGCGCACGTCGGGCCGCACGATCTCGCTGAACGTGCCGACGCCCTGGCGCGCCTCGCGCGTCCACGCCGCGCCGTGCTGCGCGAACCAGGCATCGAAGCGCGCCGGGTCGTCCCAGTAGGCGGTGCAGATCACGGTGTCGAAGCCGGCTTCGTCGACGTAGCGGCAGCGGTCCCAGTGGCCCGGGCCGCGCTCGGCATCGAAGCGCGTCGCCAACTGGCGCAGCGCCGCGTCGGTGGCCTGCGGCGCATCGCGGTGCTGGGCGCCGAAGTACGCCATCACCACGCGCTGCACGCCGGGCGCATGGCGTGCGACGAACGACGGATAGGGCGGCGCGTAGTCGTCGTCGACGCGGCGTTGCCGCGTGCGCGGGCACTGCAGATGCGAAGGGATGGCCGATTCCATCGTGCGCTCCCGGCTGTCAGACCACGCGGCGCAGCGGCGGCGCCTCGGCCAGTCCGCTGCGCGGCGCCACCGCGATGGTCTCCTCGTCGACTGCGCGCGCGAGTTCGCTGGTGGGTGTCGAGCGCACCACGACGCGGTCGCCCGGCGTCTTGTTCAGCAGCAGGCGCGTCACGTCGGGGCGCGCATAGTGACCGGCCGGGTCGGCCGCCGCCTTGGCCAGCGAGATCATGCCCAGATCAAGGTCGGCATAGACGATGCCTTCCTCCGTTTCGGGCAGTGGCTCGTGCATCAACTGGCCGTCGGGCGCATAGATCGTGCTGAAGCCACCGCCGGCCAGCAGCAGCTGCCTTTTCATCGGGTCGTCGCCGCACAACATCTGCACCATGTCCTGCGACACGGTGGCGCACGGCGCGATCACGAAGCACTGTCCCTCGACCGCGTAGATGCGGCTGGCCGCGTTGTTGACCTCGGGCCCGAGCGCGTAGGCGCCGCCGCGGTACAGCGAGAAGCTCGGCCACGCGGCGATGTGCACCTGCTCGTTCTGCGCATACATCGCGTATTTCGACAGCGGCTGCAGATGCTCCCAGCAGCACAGCGCACCGACGCGGCCAAGCGCCGTGTCGTGCACGCCCAAGTCACTGCCGTCGCCTTCACCGAACACGGTGCGCTCGACGTGTGTGGGCTTGAGCTTGCGCCGCTGCGCGACGGTGTGGCCATCGGCGTCGATGATCCATTGGCCCATGTACAGGCTGCCGCCGTGCTTCTCGCTGTGGCCCATCACGACGACGATGCCGTACTCCTTGGCGGCCTGCGCGATGCGGTCGGCCTGCGGCGTGCCGTAGGTCAGCGAGTTGTCGTGGTAGCGCTGGATGAACTGCATGCCCCAGGCCGGCGAGTCGAGCCAGATGAACCAGGGGTAGCCCGGCAGCCAGGTCTCGGGGAACGCGATCAGCTTGGCACCGTTCTTGGCGGCTTCGGCGATCAGGTCGATCGCCTTGGAGATCGACGCATCGAGGTCGAGAAACACCGGCGCAGCCTGGATCGCGGCGGCACGGAACTTGGGGTGGGTGGCGGTCATCGCGAACTCCTCGGGCTGGGGTCACGATGCTAGGCAGGCAGCGCCGTCGCAGCTTGCCTGTGCGTGGCGCAGCTCTTGATCCAGCGTGGCGCACCCGGGCGGCTTGCGCGACGGGCCGTACCGCCGTAAGGTGAAGCCATGTCGCAGCTGCTGAGCACCGCCGCCGTCGAACCCGCGCGCCAGCTCGCCTACTGGACCGAGATGGTGTGCGACACCTACGTGCAGCTCGATTGCGACGCCGCGGCCGACTGCCGCACGATCGAAGGCGAGATCGCGGTCGACCAGCTCGCCACGCTGCAGCTGTCGCGCGTGACCGCCACCGCGCAGCACGTGCGCCGCACGCCGGCGCGCATCGCGTGGGCGAGCGAAGACTACTTCCTGGTCAGCATCCAGGCGCACGGGGCAGGCGTCGTCGTGCAGGACGGCCGCGCCGCGCGGCTGGCGCCCGGCGACTTCGCGCTCTATGACAGCACGCGGCCGTACGAGCTGCACTTCGACGGCGCGTTCCAGCAATACGTGCTGAAGCTGCCGGGGCCGACATTGCGCACCGCGCTGCGCGACACGCAGCGGCTCACCGCCACCCCGGTGAGCGGCGAGCGCGGCGCCGGTCACCTGATGATCGGCATGATCCGCACGCTGGCGGCCGACATCGACACGCTGGCGCCGGAGTCAGCCGTGGCGGTGGCCGACAGCGTGACGCAGATCCTGATCGCCGGGCTGTCGGGGCTGCCGGCGGCGCAACGCCCCGCATTGTCGAACCTGACCGCGCTGCATCGCGAGCAGATCAAGGCGTGCGTGCGCGCGCGCCTGCGCGAGCCGGGCCTCAGCGTGGCCAGCATCGCGCTGCAGTTGCGCCTGGCGCCCAGCACGCTGCACCGCGCATGGGCCGGCGAGCCGTGCTCGCTGGCCGACTGGATCTGGTCGCAACGCCTCGACGCGGCGCGGCGCGACCTGTGCGACCCGGCGTGCGCCGCGCGCAGCGTCAGCGAGATCGCGTTCTCGTGGGGCTTCAACGACGCGGCGCACTTCAGCCGCGCGTTCCGCGCCCGCTTCGGCTGCGCGCCGAGCGAACTGCGCGCGCGCCCGGCCTAGGCGCGAGCCGCGCGCTCAGCCGGGGATGCGCACCGGCAGCTGCGAATACCCGCGCACGAAGGTCGAGCGCACGCGCACCGGATCGCCGACCACCTCGATCACCGGGAAGCGCGGCAGGATCTCCTCCCACAGGATGCGCAGCTGCAGCTCGGCCAGCCGGTTGCCGACGCAGCGGTGGATGCCGAAGCCGAACGACAGGTGCTGGCGCGGCCGCGCGCGGTCGATGATGAAGCGCTGCGGATCGTCGATCGCGGCCTCGTCGCGGTTGCCCGACAGGTACCACATCGCGACCTTGTCGCCGGCCTTGATCAGCTTGCCGCCGACCTCGCTGTCCTTCAGCGCGGTGCGCCGCATGTGCGCCAACGGCGTCTGCCAGCGGATGACCTCGGGCACCAGGCTTTCGATCAGCGCCGGGTTGGCACGCAGCTTGGCCCACTGATCGGGGTTCTGGTGCAGCGCGATCAGCCCGCCGGTCATCGTGTTGCGCGTGGTGTCGTTGCCGCCGACGATCAGCAGCACCAGGTTGCCCATGTACTCGAGCGGGCTCATGTTGCGGGTGGCCGGGCCGTGCGCCAGCATCGAGACCAGGTCACTGGCCGGCGGCGCGTTGACCCGCTCGTTCCACAACTTGGTGAAGTACTCGAGCATCTTGCCGAGCTCTGCCATGCGCTCGTGCGGCTCGAGGGCATCGGGGTTGAGTTTCTTGTTCATCGTCGCGACGTCGGACCACCAGGTCAGCAGCCTGCGGTCCTCGAGCGGAAAGTCGAACAGCGTCGCCAGCATCAGCGTGGTCAGCTCGATCGACACCTTGTCGACCCAGTCGAACGTCTCGTTGCGCGGCAGGCTGTCGAGCACGCGGCGCGTGCGCTCGCGGATCAGCCCTTCCATCTTGGCCAGGTTGGGCGGCGCCACGATCGGCGTGATCGCCTTGCGCTGCTCGTCGTGGCGCGGCGGATCCATCGCGATGAACATCTGCAGCTTCTCGCCCTCGGGCGGGTCGGTCAGCGTGATGCCGCCGCGCGCCCAGTCCGACGAGAAGACGTCATGGTGCGTGTCGACGTGCATGATGTCGGCGTAGCGCGTGATCGACCAGTACGGGCCGAAATACGGGCTGTCCGACCGGTGCACCGGGTCGTCGCGACGCAGCCGCTCGAAATAGTGGCCGACCGTGTCGTGCACGAAGTACTCGGGCTGGGCCGGGTCGATCTGCTCCAGCGGCATCGACATCGCATGCTCGCGGGCCTCCCGTTGAACGGCCGTGAAGGGGGCTGCCATGTGCTCTCCTGTGCGTTCTTGCGGAGTCAATGCTGGCCTTGCGGCAGGTGCACGACGATGCCGTCGAGCGCGTCGGTGAGGCGGATCTGACACCCCAGGCGCGACGTCGGGCGCGGGTCGACCGTGAGGCCGAGCATGTCTTCTTCGGAGTCGGAGCGAGGCGACAGCTGCGTCGACCACGGTGCCTCGATGAACACGTGACAGGTGGCGCACGCGCAGTTGCCACCGCAGTCGCCGTCGATGCCCGACACGCTGTTGTCGACCGCCGCGCGCATCAGCGTGGTGCCGACCGGCACGTCGACGACGTGCGGCTCGCCGGTAAACGAGACGAAGGTGACACGGGGCATGACGGCCTCTCACTCGGACAGGCCGCGAGCCTAACCCGAACCGTCGCCTGCGGCGACCCCCTGACGGCGCGGCGCCGCGCCGGCCGCGGTCAGCCGTGGCGCTTGAAGTACTGCACCTCGCGCTCGTGCTGGCGCGCCTGCTCGAGGGTGTGGAATGTGCCGAGGTTGCGGCGCTTGCCGGTCTTGGGATTGACCTTGCGCGAATACAGGCGGTATTCGCCACTGCTGAGCTTGCGAATCATGGCGGGCTCCGGGACGTGCCGGAAGCGTCGCGCGCCGCCGCTGCGGCGTCTGTCGGACGGTGGCGCGTGCGGGTGTCGGCGCCCGCTCTCAAGGGCGCAGGTAGGCCCAACCCTGCTGCTGCCGCTTCATCAGTTCGACGACACCCGCGGGAACGTAACCTATGCGCGGCAGCATGTCGGCCTGCGTCAGCTTCTGCGCCCGCATCGTGTTCTCGCAGGCCACCACGTGGACGCCGGCGGCGAGCGCTTCGGCCACCCGATTGGCCACCGTCGAGTCCATCTTCAGCATGCCGATGCCCGGGCCGTACACCACGATCTCCAGCTCGATCGCCTCCCGCGTGCCGAGTTCGTCTAGCGCGTTGCGCGCGTTGTTGAGCGCGAGGTGCCACTTCTGCGGGTCGTTGTCGCTCACCTGGATCACCGCGCGCAGCCCGCGCGGCGCCTCGTTGCCCTGGGCGCTCACCAGCCTCGGCGCGGCGACCCACACGGCCAGCGCGGCGAGCGTGCGACGACGCGACGGTTCGTGGTGTGCCATGGCGCGCCCTTGGTTCGTTAACGCTCGTATTGTCGGACAACCGGTAGGACGGCGCCGACAGCATCTCGCGCCGCTGGACGATCGACCGCGGCCCGTGTCTTGCCTAGCCTGATGCAACCGGGCGGACCGAAGTCCGCCCGCCGATCCACAACAGGAGCAAGCAATGTCCGACGACCTCAAGCAACGTGGCGGCACCGATCGCCAGCGCATCAACGTCAACCAGGACTACGAACTGCGCGACTGGGCGCGCCGCCTCGGCGTCTCGGAGCAGGAACTGAAGGAAGCGGTGCGTGCGGTGGGCGACCGCGTCGACCAGGTGCGCGACCACCTGGCCGGCACCCGCGGCGGGTCCGACGCGCACTAGGCGAACCGCGATGCCACGCGCGGTCTGGAAGGGCGCGATCGCCTTCGGCCTGGTGCACGTGCCGGTGTCGATGTACCCGGCCTCGCAGGAGAGCGATGTCGATTTCGACTGGCTCGACGCGCGCTCGCTCGATCCGGTGGGCTACAAACGCGTCAACAAACGCACCGGCAAGGAGATCGACAAGGATCACATCGTCAAGGGCGTCAAGCAGGACAACGGCGACTACGTCGTGCTGTCCGATGCCGAGGTGCGCGCCGCCTACCCCAAGACCACGCAGACGATCGAGATCGAGTCGTTCGTGCCGGCGCAGCAGATCTCGTTCGTCTATCTCGAGAAGCCGTACTACCTGGAGCCTGCCGGGCGCGCGGGCAAGGTGTACGCGCTGCTGCGCGAGGCGATGGCGAAGGCGTCGCTGATCGGCATCGCGCGCATCGTGATGCACAACAAGGAGCACCTGGCCGCGCTGCTGCCGGCGGGGCCGGCGCTGATGCTCGGCACGCTGCGCTGGGCCGAGGAGATCCGGCCGGCCGATCGGCTCGACCTGCCGAGCGCGGGCTCTGCCGGGTTGAAGCCCGACGAGTTGAAGATGGCCGAGCAGTTGATCGGCAAGATGGCCACCGACTGGAAGCCCGAGCGCTTCGAAGACACCTTCACGGAGTCGATCCGCAAGCTGGTGGCGCACAAGGCGAAAGCGGGCCACACCGCCACGGTGCAACCGCTCGAGGAGGCGCCACCGGAATCGAACGTGGTCGACCTCACCGAGTTGCTGAAGAACAGCCTGCACGCACGCGGCGCGGCGCGTGCTGCCGCGCGTCGCCCGGCGCCCAAGCGGCGGCGCGCCTGACCGCAGTAGCGGTGCATCGCGGCGACGGGCGCCACGGGGCCTGCGGCACAAGCGGCCGTGCACAATGGCCCCTCACGCCGCAAAACAGAGGAGACCGCCGTGATTCGACTGGCCCGCATTGCCGCGCTGGTGGCCTTCAGCGCTGCCGCCGTCGGCCCCGCCGCCCAGGCGGCCGACTACCCGGTGCGGCCGGTCAAGTGGGTGGTGCCCTATCCGCCGGCCGGCACCACCGACGTGCTGGCGCGCATCGTCGCGCAATGGCTCACCGAAAAGCTGGGGCAGCCGTTCGTGATCGAGAACAAGCCGGGCGCGGGCAACAACATCGGCGTCGAGTTCGTCGTCAATGCGCCGCCCGACGGCTACACGATGCTGCTGGTCAACCCCGCCAACGGCATCAACGCCACGCTGTACAAGGACCTCAAGTTCAACTTCATCCGCGACATCGCGCCGGTGGCCGGCATCGTGCGCACACCCAACGTGATGGAGGTGACGCCGTCCTTCCCGGCCAAGACCGTCAAGGAGTTCATCGACTACTGCAAGGCCAATCCGGGCAAGATCAACATGGCCAGCTCGGGCAGCGGCACCTCGGTGCACCTGTCGGGCGAGCTGTTCAAGAAAATGACCGGCTGCGACATGGTGCACGTGCCGTACAAGGGCGCCGGCCCGGCGCTCACCGACCTGATGGGCGGGCAGGTGCACGTGATCTTCGACAACCTGCCGTCGTCGGCCGGGCACATCAAGGGCGGCAAGATCCGCGCGCTGGCGGTCACCTCCGAGCAGCGCGAGCCGTCGCTGCCCGACCTGCCGACGGTCGCCGAAACGGTGCCCGGCTACGAGGCCACCGCCTGGTTCGGCATCGGCATGCCCAAGGGCACGCCGCGCGACATCATCGACAAGGTCAACGCCGAGGTGAACCGTGCGCTGGCCGACCCCAAGATGCGCGAGCGCCTGGCCGAGCTCGGCGGCAAGGCCATCGCCGGCACGCCGGAGGACTTCGGCAAGGTGATCGCCGCCGAGACCGCGAAGTGGCGCGAGGTGGTGATCTCCTCGGGCGCCAAGGTCGAGTAGGCAATTCGCCCCGGCTCGGTGCGCGCCGGGCGCGTCACTTGTCACGCCGCGCGACCCGCTTTCAGGGGTCCGCGGCGCTGGCGCGCGGCGCCGCGTTAACAACGACCGACTGCGCATCGTGCCGCTGCGTAAGCTGGGCCACAGCATTCCACAGAGGGAATCGCAATGGCCAGCAGTTCAACGAGCCGCAAAGGCTCCCGCCAGATGCCTCTGAAAGACCGGCGCGCGCCGGCCGGCGACGGTGGCGGTTCACTGCGCAAGCTCAAGGGCTTGCTCAAGCGCCCGATCGCCCTCGAGCGACGCGGGGGCAAGCTGCACGTGGTGCTCGCCGAGCGGCGGCGCCAGCGGCCGGCCGACGAGCCGCCGTCGCTGTCGCAGCTGTGCGCCGAGCTGAGCGCGCGCCTGCTGGCGCACGAGCACAGCGAGGTGCAGACGATGCGTCACCTGATCCTGGTGCACGATGCGCTGGATCGCCGGGGCTGGTCGGCGCTGGAGGGCATGTCGTCGCTGGTGCTGGCCAAGGCGATCGAACAGGCCGAGGCGCTGGCCGCCGAGGAACCGTCGCCGCACATGGACATGCTGATCGAGGGCTTGCGTCCGCTGCACACGGCGGCCGATCTGCGCGACCAGCGCGAGTCGCGGCTGCAGGACTTTCGCGTCGGTGACAACCTCGAGGTGTCGGAGTCCGACTACGCCGATTTCGAGGACGTCGAGACCAACTGGGCCGGCACCGTCCCGGCGGGGCTGGTGCCGAAGGGCGAGCGCGACGACTGATCGCCCGCTGCCGAGCGCCGGCTTGCGCGCTCGACGACACTGCTTCACTTCGGTGGAGCCCCGCGGTGTCACATTCCCATCCTTCGGCGCCATCGCGTTGGCGCGCCGTGTTCGTGCAGGGCGCGGCGTGGTGTGCCTGCGCCGCGAACGCGCAAACCAACCCGGTTGACTGCACGCGCATCGACGACGACGTCACGCGGTTGGCTTGCTACGACCGCGCACATGGCCGAGCGCCGGTGCCCGCCGGCGTGAACCAGCCGACGGCGCCACCTGCCGCGGCGGCCCAGACGCTGCGGCCCAGCGAGTCCTCGATGTTCGACGACCGCTGGGACCTCGACGGTCGACGCCAGGGCGAGCTGTTCTCTCCGCGCGCGTACAAGCCGGTGTACCTGCTGCCGCTGACCTGGACCGACAGCGTCAACACGACGCCGACTTCACCAGCGCCCAACCATTCGGTCAGCACACCGACCGATCTGGACGCGGTGGAGCTGAAGTACCAGATCAGCCTGAAGGCCAAGTTGTGGGACGGTGTGCTCGGCACGCCGCTCAGGCTGTGGGGCGCCTACACGCAGTCGTCGCGCTGGCAGGTGTACAACAGCGCGCTGTCGCGGCCGTTTCGCGAGACCGACTACGAGCCGGAGCTGATCGCAGCCTGGCCGATCGACTACACGCTGGCCGGCTGGCGCTTGCGGCAGCTCTCGCTGGCGCTCAACCACCAGTCCAACGGACGCGGCGTGCCGTTGTCGCGCAGCTGGAACCGGGTCATCGGCGAAGCTGGATTCGAGGTCGGAAACTGGACCGTGCAGCTGCGGCCGTGGGCTCGCGTCAGCGAGGACGCGAGCAGCGACGACAACCCCGACATCGCCGATTACATCGGCCGCGCGGAGGCGCTGATCACCGGCAAGCTGGGGCAGCACATCGTGGCGCTGCAGCTGCGTCATTCGCTGCGCGGCGGCGACCGTGCGCACGCATCGATGCAACTCGAGTGGTCGTATCCGCTCGGCGGCGCGCTGCACCTGTACACGCAGTGGTTCAGTGGTTACGGCGAGAGCCTGATCGACTACAACCACCGCCAGAACAAGCTCGGCGTCGGCGTCTCGGTGGTCGACTGGCGCTGATCAGTTGGGCACCACCGAGATGCCGTTCAGCTCGGCCCAGCCGGTCCACATGATGCTGATGCCGATGCACAGCAGCACGAACGCGAGCAGCCGGGTCATCACCAGCGTGCCCACTTCGCCGAGCTTGGCCAGCAGCGCCGGCGCGTGGCGATACACCAGGTAAATCACCGCCACCGTCAGCGAGGCCCCGAGCGTCACCGCGAGTGCGTTGGCGACGAACAGCGCCGGCTGGCGCGGCAGCCCGGCGCCGATCGCGATCGACGCCGCGATCGTGCCCGGGCCGGTGGTGAGAGGAAAGGTGATCGGAAAGAAACTGCGCCGCATCACCTCGGCGTCGGACAGCCGGGCTGACGATCGCTTGACCGCGGCCTGCACCTCGTCGTCGTCGCTGCGGTTGAGCATGCGCCAGCCCGACGTGGCCACCAGCAGGCCGCCACCGATGCGCACGATCGGCAGCGAGATGCCGAACAGGTCGAGCACGTAGGTGCCGATGAACAGCGACACCACCAGCACGAAGAAGCAGTTGATCGCCACCTGGCGTGCCAGCTGACGCGTCGCCAGCGCGTCGCCGCCCACCGTCAGCGTGAACACCGGGGCGGCGCTCAACGGGTTGATGATCGGCAGCAGCGTCACCGGCACCAGCGCCAGGGTGTGCAGAAGGTCGATCAGCTTGATCATTGGGTGAGCCGAGTTGCCAGGCGCGCACTGTGCCACCGATTGCAGCCGCCGGCGCTACAGTGCACGCCGGCTATGGCGCTGCGCGCCCGCGCTGCTCGAAGTCTCGAAGCTCGACCCCCATCTTCCATGCGGCGCCCCATGCGCTTCCTGCGTTGGCTGTTGCTGCTGTTGCTGGCAGCGGCGGCAGGGGTGTGGCTGGCCGCGCGGCCGCCGCACCCCGACGCGTTCTACGAGGCGAGCGACGACGTTCCGGCGCGCCCGGGTCAGCTGCTGCGCAGCGAGCCCTTCGAGCGCGCGGTGCCCGACGGCGCGCGCGCCTGGCGCATCCTCTACACCACCACGCGCGCCGACGCCACGCCGGCGCTGGCCAGCGCGATCGTGATGGTGGCGCGCAGCGGGCTGAGCGCGCCGCGCCCGGTGGTGGCGTGGCTGCACGGCACCACCGGCGTGGACGCCGGCTGCGCGCCGTCGCTGCAGAGCGACCCGTTCGCACACGTGCCGGCGTTGCAGCCGTTGCTGGAGCGCGGCTGGGCCTATGTGGCGCCGGACTACACCGGCCTCGGCACGCCGGGGCCGCATCCGTACCTGATCGGCGAGGGCGAGGCCCGCTCCGCGCTCGACGCGGTGCGCGCCGCGCGTCGCATCGACGGCCTGGCGCTGTCGGACCGCACGGTGGTGTGGGGCCATTCACAGGGCGGCCATGCCGCACTGTGGACCGGTGTCGTGGCGCCGACGTACGCGAGCGATGTGCCGATCGCCGGTGTGGCGGCGGCCGCACCGGCGAGCGACCTCAAGCCGCTGCTCGAGACGGTGCAGCACACGCGGGTGGGGCGCTTGCTGTCGTCGTACCTGTTGCGCGCGTACAGCGAGACGTATCCCGACGTGCGCTTCGAGACCTATGCGCCGTGGTGGCGCGGCTGGCTGGCGCGCGACATCGCCGGGCGCTGCATGGTCGGGCGCAAGGCCTTGGTGTCGCTGGCGCAGGCGATCGCGCTCGGCGGCACGATCTTCGGCGTCTCGCCGCTGACCGGCGCGCTCGGCGAACGCCTGGCGCAGAACACGCCGATCCGGCCGCTGTCCACGCCCTTGTTGATCGCGCAGGGGCTGAGCGACGAGGTGGTGCTGCCGAGCGTGCAGCTGCAGTTCGTCAAGCGCCGCTGCGACGCCGACCAGGCGCTCGAGCTGGTGCGCTACGTCGGGCGCGATCACCTGTCGCTGGTGGCCAGCGACTCGCCGCTGAACACCGACCTGTTGCGCTGGACCGCCGACCGTTTCGCCGCGCAGCCGCCGCCGGTCGGCTGCACCGACACCACCCGATGAAGGATCCGTCGATGCCCGCCTTTGTCCCTGTCACCGCCGCCATGCTGGCGCGCCGCCTGGCGGCGTCGTGGCTGATCGCGCTCGGCCTGCTCGCCTGCAGCAGCGCGCCGCCCGGCGGCACCACGCTCACCGGCAGCGCCACCTATCGCGAGCGCATCGCGCTGCCGGGCGACGCCGTGTTCGTGGCCACGCTCGAAGACGTGTCGCGCGCCGATGCACCGGCGGTGGCGGTGGCCAGCGTGCGGGTCGCGTCGCCCGCGTCACCGATCGCGTTCGCGATCACGGTCGACCCCGCGCGCCTCGATGCCAAGCGTCGCTACGTGGTGCGCGGGCGCATCACGGCCAATGGCCAGCTGATGTTCATCAGCGACGCCTACCCGGTGCTCGGGGCTGCCGACGTGCGGCGGGTCGAGTCGATGGTGTTGCGCCGTGTTGCCGGTGTCGGCGCGGCCGGCGAAGCGCGCCGCTGGCGCGGGCTGTACCGCTACCAGGCCGATGCGGCGTCGTTCTTCGATTGCGCCAGTGGCGACCAATTCCCGCTCGCCGACGACGGCGCCGGACTCGCGCTGCAGCGCGCCTACCTGGCCGCGCGGCCGTCGCCCGGTGCGCCTCTGCTGGCCACGGTCGATGCGCGCCTGGTGATGCGCGCGCTCGAAGACGGCGGCTCGCCGCGCCCGGTGCTGCAGGTGGAGCGCTTCATCGCTCTGGCGCCGCAGGCGCAATGCGAGGCAGTGGTCGCGTCGAATGCGCCGACGCTCGAGAACACCCCGTGGCGACTGACCCAGCTGCGCGGCAAGCCGGTGGTGGTGACCGACCGCCAGCGCGAGCCGCAACTGATCCTGCAGCCCGAGCAGCACCGCGTCAGCGGGTCGGGCGGTTGCAACCGCGTCTCGGGCGGCTACACGTTGGCGGGCGACCGGCTGACCTTCGGCCGCGTCGCGGGCACGATGATGGCGTGCGGCGACGGCATGGAGCAGGAGCGCGTGTTCCTCGATGCGCTGTCGCAGGTGGTGCGCTGGCGCATCGATGGGCAGCGCCTCGAGCTGGTCGATGCGCGCGGCGAGGTGCTGGCGCGCTTCGACGCTGCGCCCGCGCGTTGACGCGCCGGCGCGTGCCGGCTGCGTGCGTCATCCGGCAGTGGCAGCCGCGAAGTGCGAGCGCGCCAGCGCGGCGAACGCGTCGGCCGGCAGCGGCTTGCTGAACTGGTAGCCCTGCATCTGCGTGCAGCCGCGCTGGCGCAGGAACTCGCGTTGCTCGCCGGTCTCGACGCCCTCGGCCACCACCGTCAGCTGCAGCGCACGGCACATCACGATGATCGACTCGGTGATCGCGGCGTCGTGGCTGTCGCCGGGCAACCCGCTGATGAACGAGCGATCGATCTTCAGCGCATCGACCGGAAAGCGCTTGAGTTGCGCGAGCGACGAATAGCCGGTGCCGAAGTCGTCGATCGCCAGGCGCACACCCAGCCGCTTGATCGCCTGCAGCGTGGCCAGTGCGCGCTCGTCGTTGCCGATCATCACGCCTTCTGTCACTTCGAGTTCGAGCGCGCCGGGCGGCATGCCGCTGACGCGCAACGCGCGGGCGACGTCACTCAGCAACTCGGTGTCGGCGAACTGGCGGGGAGACAGATTGATCGACAGCGGGATCGGCGGCAGCCCTTGGTCGCGCCACGCCATGTGCTGCGTGCAGGCGCGGTGCAGCACCCAACGGCCGATCGGCAGCATCAGGCCGGTCTCTTCGGCCAATGCGATGAACTGCGCCGGGCTCACCGCGCCGAGCTCGGCGTTGTGCCAGCGCAGCAGCGCCTCGGCGCCGATGATGCGGCCGCTCGCGAGGTCGATCTTCGGCTGGAAGTGCAGCGTGAACTCGTCGCGCTCGATCGCTGCGCGCAGGTTCGACTCCATGCGCAGGCGCAGCGGCGAGTGCGAGGCGGCGTCGCTCGAGAAGAAGCGAAACGCGTTGCGGCCCTCGCGCTTGGCCTCGTACATCGCGATGTCGGCCCCTTTCATCAGCGACGCTTCGTCGGCGGCCCCGTCGGGGAAGATGCAGATGCCCACGCTGGCGCTGACGCGGCACTCCTGGCCCTTCAGCGACAGCGGCCGCGTCACCGCGGCCAGCAGCTTGCGCGCCACCACCGCGGCCTCGTCGTGGCCGGCGGGGTGGCGCACCAGCACGACGAACTCGTCGCCGCCCAGGCGTGCCACCAGGTCGCGCGGGCGCAGGCATTCGCGCAGCGCGGTGGCCATCTGCGACAGCAGCAGGTCGCCGGCGTCGTGGCCGAGCGTGTCGTTGATGATCTTGAAGTGGTCGAGGTCGACGAACAACAGCGCCAGCTGGCGCCCCTCGCGCTGCGCCTCGCGCATCGAGCTGCCGAGTTCCTCGAGGAACAGCGTGCGGTTGGGCAGGCCGGTCAGCGTGTCGTGCGTCGCCAGGTGACGGATCGAGTCCTCGGCGAGGCGGCGCTCCGTGATGTCGCGCGCCACGCCGTGGTAGCCGGTGAACTCGCCGTCGGCGTCGTAGCACGGCTCGCCAGTGGCGCTGGTCCAGCGCAGCGTGCCGTCGGGCAGGCGCACCGCGAACTGGAAGTCGACGAATCGCTCGCGTCGCAGCAGCTGGCCGCGGTGCGCGACCCAGTCGGCGCTGTCGAGCTCCAGGCGCGGCAGTTCCCACACGGTGCGGCCGAAGAACGCGCTGCGCCAATCCTTGGCGTCGGCCAGATCGCGCACGTGGCGCCCGCCGAAGCTGACGAAGCGGTGATGCACGTCGCATTCCCAATACCAGTCCGACGACAGCTCGGTCAGCGAGCGGAAGCGCGCCTCGCTGTGCGCCAGCACATGCTCGGCCTGCTTGCGGCGGATGTACTGGCCGATCTGTTCTCCGATCGCCGCCAGCACGCGCTCGAACTGCGCCAGCGGTGCCATGGCGTTGCCTTGCAGCGCCAGCGCGCCGAGCGTCTTGCCGTCGGCGCGCAGCGACACCACCACTTGCTGGCGCCCCTCGCGCGGGCGCTCGGCCACCCCGCCGGCCGGCGTGGCGAGCGCGAACGCCAGGTCGTCGGCGTCGGCGCGCACATCGGCCGGCAGCGTGCCGTCGCAGTGCCACGCGGCGAGCCGGCGCGCACCGGCATCGTCCTCGATCACGCACACGCCCTGCTCGAAGTGCAGCGTCGTGCTCAGCCCCGCGATCACGGCCTCGAGCACCGTGCGCTTGGCGCCGGTCTGCGCCAGCTGGCGCGTCACCTGGTGCTGCAGCGCCTGCAGCTGCTCCTGGCGCCGCCGCTCGGTGACGTCGCGCGAGATCGTCACGATCATCCAGCGGTCGCCGGTGCGCACTGCGCGACGCGACACCTCGCTCATCCAGCGCCGGCCCTCGCTTCCCTGGCCGAGCTGCTCGGTGACGATCGCCTCGGGCGCGCAGGCGATCACGCGGTCGAACAGCGCGCGAATGTCGGCCAGCGACTTGTCGGTGAGGTCCATCGGGCCCATCTTCAACAGCTGGGCGCGCGTGTACCCGAGGCGTCGGCAGGCGGTCTCGTTGACGTCGATGAAGCGCAGCGTCTCGGCGTCGGTGAGGTACACGGTGTCGCCCGACATGTCGATGGCGGCGCGAAAGCGCTGCAGCGCCTCGCTCAGGCGCGCCCGCTCGGCCTCGCGCTCGAAGGTGGCGAGCGCGAACGCGATGTTCTCGGCCAGCCGCTCGAGCAACCCGACCGTGGCATCGTCGAAGGCGCCGCGCAGCGGCGAATAGAACAGCAGCACCGCCACCGACACGCCGTCGCGCACCAGCGGCACCGCAGCGCCCGAGCGCACGCCGGTGGCCGCCTGCGAGGCGCGCCACGGCGCGGTGCGCGGGTCGGTCAGCAGGTCCTGGCTGACGCACGGCTGGCGATGGTGAAACGCGGTGCCGGCCAGCCCGCGCCCTTCGGGGCGCGACGCGTCCACCGAGATGCCGGGGTTCTGGCCCGGATCGGCGCCACTGCTGGCGGCCATGCGCAGCAGGCCGGCCGGCTCGCCGAGCGGCACCATCACCGCGGCGATGCTGATCAGCCCGCCGCTGGTGGCCGCGTCGCAGACGCGCTGGTACAGCTCGGGCGCCGACGCGGCGCGCAGGATCGCCTCGTTGGTCGCACTGAGCACGGCATACAGCTGCTCGGCGCGCGCCGGCGATCGCGCCGGCAGCGGCTGGTCGAGCAGAGCCAAGGGCAGGTCGTTCGAACGCACTTCTGGCACTTCGGCAGCCTAGCGTGCCGTCTGAAGCGCGTACCGACCCCCGCGGCGCAGCAATGTGCCACGCCGTGATCGATGCCATGAACCGTGACGCGGGCGCCGCGCCGTGGCGCGCTCAGCGCGGCCAAGAGCGCCGCGCCGAACCGATCAATTCACGCGTCGTATTTGAAGGACAGCGAGACGCGCGCGCGATAGGCGACGACCCGGCCGGCTTCGATCTTCACGTCGAGCTGGCCCACTTCGGCGATGCGCAGATCGCGCAGCGACTTGGCCGCGGTCTCCACCGCGTTGCGCGCCGCGTCTTCCCAAGACGTCGGACTGGTGCCGATGATCTCGGTGACCCGATAGATGCCCGTATCCGCCTTCTTCTTGGCCATGGTGTGCTCCTGCCGTAGAGAAGGTCGCGGCCGCGGCCACGACCTCGGGCCCGCATCATAGGCGCGCGCTGCCGCCATCCAGGCGCTGAGGCGACAATCGGCGTCGTGAGCGAATCCGTTGCATTCCCGGCCGGGCTGCCGGCCCGCATCGAAGGCCCCAGCGCCTGGTACGGCCCGGCGATGGCCGCACGCACCGACTGGATCGAGACGCTGTCGGCGTCCGAGCTCGCCGAACTGGCGGTCGCCAGCACGCCGTGGCTGTCCGAGCGCGCCGATTGGAGCGAGCTGTCGCGCGAGCGCTTCGTGCTGCCGACGCTGGCGCCGCGCCTGGCGCGCGTGCAGCGCGAACTGCTCGATGGGCGCGGCTTCGTGCTGCTGCGCGGCCTGCCATTGGCGCACTGGGGGCGGCGCCGCAGCGCGCTGGCGTTCTACGGTCTGGGCGTGCACCTGGGGCGCGCGCTGTCGCAAAACGCACAGGGCCACCTGCTGGGCCACGTGCGCGACCAGGGCCTGTCGTCGACCGATCCGAACGTGCGCATCTACCAGACGCGCGAGCGCCAGACCTTCCACACCGATTCGGCCGACCTGGTCGGGCTGCTGTGCCTGCAGCGCGCGCGCCGCGGCGGCGCCTCGGCGCTGGTGTCGTCGACCACGCTGTACAACGAGATGCGCGCGCGCGCGCCGGAGCTGGCGGCGTGCCTGTTCGAGCCGGTGGCCACCGACCGCCGCGGCGAGGTGCCGCCGGGCGCGAAGCCGTACTTCGAGATCCCGGTGTTCAACTGGTTCGCGTCGCGCCTGTCGGTGATCTACCAGCGCCAGTACATCGACTCGGCACAGCGCTTCCCCGACGTGCCACGCCTGAGCGCGCAGCAACGCGCCGCGCTCGACCTGCTCGACGCGCTGGCCGACGACCCGGCGCTGCACTTCATGATGGACTTCGAGGCCGGCGACATGCAGTTCGTGCACAACCACACCCTGCTGCACGATCGCACCGCCTACGAGGACTGGCCCGAGCGCGAGCGTCGGCGCCACCTGCTGCGACTGTGGCTGGCGCCGCCGTCGGCACGCCCGCTGCCGCCGGTGTTCGCGCAGCGCTACGGCAACGTCGTGGCGGGCTACCGCGGTGGCGTGCCGAGCGCCGACGGACGCCTGAGCGCGGGCCTCGACCTCGGCGAGTCGACCGCGCTCAACGGCTAGTCGACCAGCGCAGCGAGCTTGCGCACGCCGCTGCGGATCTCGGCCTCCGACAGCGACGCGTAGCCGAACAGCAGTCCGCCGTGCGGCGGCGGGTTCGCGTGGTACGGCGCCACCGAGTACAACCCGACGCCGGCGCGCTCGGCGCGCGCGATCAGCGCGTCGAGTTGCGGCCAGCGCAGGCGCGGGAACCACACCACCAGGTGCACACCGGTGTTCTCGCCGGCGATCTCGACGCGCGCGCCGAGGTGCTGGCGCAGCGCGTCGATCAGCGTGCGCCGGCGCGCCGCGTTGCGCAGGCTGGCGCGTCGCAGGTGACGCTCGTACTGCCCGCTGTCGACGAGCTCGGCCAGTGCCGCCTGCGGCAGCACCGTCGAAAAGCGGTCGGCCACCCACTTGGCCGCTGCGAATGCGCGCACCAGCGCGCGCGGCAGCACCATATAAGCCAGCCGCAGCGCCGGAAACAGCGTCTTCGAGAAGCTGCCGATGTAGATCACCCGGCCGTGGCGATCCAGCGCCTGAAGCGCCTCCAGCGGGCTGCCCTCGTAGCGGAACTCGCTGACGTAGTCGTCCTCGACGATCCAGGCATCGTTGCGGTGCGCCCAGTCGAGCAGCGCCAGGCGCCGCTCCAGCGGCAGGATCACGCCGCTCGGAAACTGGTGGCACGGCGTCACGTACGCCAGCCGTGCGCGGCTCGACGATGGCGGCAGCTGCGTCGGATCGAGCCCGTGCGCGTCGCAGGCGATGCGGATCAGGCGCGCCCCCAGCGCCTCGAACGCGATCGTCGCGCCGGGATAGTGCGGCTCCTCGATCACCGCCGCATCGCCGGCGTCGAGCAGCAGACGCGCTGCGAGGTCGATCGCCTGCTGCGAGCCGTTGACGATCACGATCTGCTCGGCGTCGCAGTGCAGGCCACGGGCGCGGCGCAGGTACTCGGCGAGCGCGTCGCGCAACGGCAGGTGTCCGGCCGGCGCCGCATAGCCCAGTGCATCGCGCGGTGCGCGCCGGGCGTGCGCGGCCAGCAGGCGGCGCCAGGCATCGAGCGGCAGGTCGGCGTGCGCCGGCCTGCCGTAGCGAAAGTCCACCCGCACGCCGGGACGCGGCGCGAACGACGCCGACGGCGGCATCCACGGGGCCGCCGTGAGGCGCTGTGCATAGGCCGACAAGCGCGGCGGCGGCAGCGCCACGTCGGCCGACGGGTGCGCGCGCGGCGGCGTCACGAGGTCGGCCACCACCGTGCCGGCGCGCTGGCGGCTCAGTGCATAGCCTTCGGCCAGCAGCTGCTCGTAGGCAGCGAGCACGGTGTTGCGCGACACGCCGAGGTCGGCGCCGAGCGAGCGCGTCGATGGCAGCCGGCTGCCCGGTCGGAACTGCCCTTCGCGGATGCCGGCCTTCAGCGCTTCGTAGATCTCGCGGTGCAGCGGCGCCGTGCCGCGACGAATGGCAAGCAGCATCCACTGGCTCCTCAGGATCGGATCATTCGCCGATTCTGATGGAACCAGCCCTCGAATGCCAGCTGGCACCGACCTGAATGGCTGCGCCAGGCTGGTACCACCCACTGGATGATTTCTGGATCTTTTGCAAAACCAGCGATGGACCTAGCATCGATCCCGACCCCCATCCGGAGCCACCGATGCCCGAGCCCGCCATCCCCAACCACGACCGCAGCGCCGATCGGCAGGTGATCGCCGAGCTGAACCGCCACTACCTGCGCGCGGCCGAGCACAACGACGTCGCCTGGTACACCGAGCACCTGGCGGAGGACTTCGCGTGCAGCCTGGTCGACGGTTCGATCAGCGATCGCGCGGCGTTCCTGCAGCGCATCGGCCGGCCGCACGGCGCGCGCGCGTTCGAGGCGATGGACGTGCGCATCCGCTTCGTCGGCGAGTTGGCGCTGGTGCACGCGGGCTTTCGCTGCACCAAGCCCGACGGCCGGCCGGCCAGCGGCCGCTACACCGACATCTACGCGCAGCGCGATGGCCGCTGGCTGTGCGTGTCGGCGCATTTCAATCTGTTCTGATCGAGGAGCCACCATGCCAACCACCGCGCCGCGCTCCACCGAAGCCGACGATCTGGGCATGCTGCGCCAGCTCAACGACCAATTCATCCGGGCGGTGGCGAGTTCCGATGCCACCTGGTTCGAGCGCCACCTGCGGGCCGATTTCGTGAACAGCAACCCCGACGGCACGCTGTCGGAGCGCGCCGCGTTCATCCAGCGGGTGGCGCACGCGTCGCCGGTGACACAGCTCGGCGCCGAGGACGTGCGCATCCGCCTGTTCGGCCAGACCGCGCTCGTGCACGGGCGCACCACCTACCGCAAGCCCGACGGCCAGCCCGGTGCCGGCCGCTACACCGACGTGTGGGCGCGTTCGGGCGATGGTTGGCTGTGCGTGGCGGCCGACGTGACGCGGTGCTGAGCGCGACCACACCGTTCGCGCTGCGCGCCGTCTTGCGCTGGCTGCGGCGGCGCTCGTCTCGGGCCGTCCCTGCAACCACTGCGCCGCACGCGCAGGCCACTGCGCTGCGCGCCTGGGCCGACAGGCTGAGCGATGCGCGCTGCGCCGCCGAGTTGCGCGCCGCGGCCGATCGCCACGAGCATCGGCTGGCGCGCTGACGTCGCCATCGGGGGACAATGGGCGCGTGAACAGGCGTGCGGGCGAGCCGCGTGCCGCGCGGCGCGCGGCCCGGCATCTGGACTTCGAGACGGTGGCGCTGGTGCTGCAAGGCGGCGGCGCGCTCGGGTCGTATCAGGCGGGCGTGGTCGAGGGGCTGGCCGGCGCGGGCATCGAGCCCGATTGGATCGCGGGCATCTCGATCGGCGCGTTGAACACCGCGGTGATCGCCGGCAACCCGGTCGAGACGCGCATGCAGCGGCTGCGCGAGTTCTGGGAGACGATCTGCCGGCCGGCCGCGTTCGTGCCGCCGGTGGAGTCGCTGCAGCGGCTGGTCGATCAAGCGGGCCCGGACGCGCGCAAGGTGTTCAGCGGCTTCGAGGCGTGGCGCGCGCTGGTAGCGGGGCAGCGCGAGTTCTTCGTGCCGCGCGGCCTGACGCCGTGGCTGGGCGGCAAGCAGGGCATCGCGCAGGCGAGCTTCTATGACACCACGCAGCTGAAAGGCACGCTCGAGCGCTTCGTCGATTTCGATCGTATCAATGCCGGGCCGATGCGCGTGTCGGTGGGCGCTGTCAACGTGCGCACCGGCAACTTCGCGTACTTCGACAACACCGCCGGTCCGGCACGCCGCGCGATGCGCGCCGAGCACTTCATGGCGTCGGCTGCGCTGCCGCCGGGATTCCCGGCGATCGAGATCGGTGGCGAGTTCTACTGGGACGGCGGGCTGGTGTCCAACACGCCGCTGCAGGTGGTGCTCGAGGCGGTGCCGCGCCGCGACACGCTGGTGTTCCAGGTCGACCTGTGGAGCGCGCGCGGGCCGCTGCCCGACAACGTGTACGACGTCGAGGAGCGCCGCAAGGACATCGTCTACTCGAGCCGCACGCGCGCGGCCACCGACACGATGGCGGCGCGCCAGCGCCATCGCCGCCTGCTGCGCGAGGTGTTGGAGCACGTGCCGGCGAAAGTGCGCGCCAGCGATCCGTGGTGTCGTCAGGCCCAGGAGCTGGCGTGCCAGCGCCAGTACACGGTGATCCATCTGATCTACCAAGACAAGGAGTGGGAAGGGCTGGCCAAGGACTACGAGTTCAGCCCACAGTCGATGCAGGAGCACTGGTCCAGCGGCTTGCTCGACATCGAGCGCTCTCTCGAGCACCCCGAGTGGCTGCAGCTGCCCCCCGAGGACAAGGAGTTCGTCACCCACGATTGCCACCGCGCGCGTTGAGCGCGTCGGCGCGCGCGCGACACGACAGCACGCTCGGGTGTACGCTCGCGCATGGTTGCCAGCGTGCAGACCCCGCGCCGCCTCGCCGCAATGGCGTGGCTGCTGTGCCTGTTGCTGGCGACGCTGGCGATCGGTGCGCAGCAGCACGGCGCAGCCGAGGCCAACGCAGTGCCGCCCGTGCTGGTGGTGCGGCTGGAGGGTGCGATCGGCCCGGCCGCGGCCGATCGCGTCGCGCGCGCGCTCGAGCGCGCCGACCACGAGCATGCGCAACTGATGGTGCTGCAGATGGACACGCCCGGTGGCCTGGACAGTGCGATGCGCAGCATCATCAAGGGCATCCTGGCCTCGCCGGTGCCGGTGGCGACCTTCGTCGCGCCGCAGGGCGCGCGCGCTGCCAGCGCCGGCACCTACATCCTCTATGCGTCGCACGTCGCGGCGATGGCGCCAGCCACCAACCTGGGTGCCGCGACGCCGATCGCGATCGGCATGCCGTCGCCGGGCGGCGAGCCGCCGGCGGCCAGCGCGCCGCCCGGCAAGGGCGCGTCGGACCATGACGCGCTGGCGGCCAAGCGCATCAACGACGCCACCGCGTACATGCGCGGCTTGGCGCAACTGCGCGGCCGCGACGCGGCGTGGGGCGAGCAGGCGGTGCGCGAGGCGGTGAGCCTGCCGGCCAGCGATGCGCTCGCGCGCAAGGTGATCGACCTGATCGCCAGCGATGTGCCCGACCTGATGCGCCAGCTCGACGGCCGCGTGGTCAAGCGCGATGCGGCCCTGGGCGGCGCACTGACGTTGAGCACCGCGCGTGCGCCGCTGGTGACGCTGGAGCCCGACTGGCGCGACAAGCTGCTGGCGGTGATCAGCGACCCGAGCCTCGCACTGGTGCTGATGATGGTGGGCGTGTACGGGCTGCTGTTCGAGTTCATGAATCCGGGCTACATGGCGCCCGGCGTGATCGGCGGCGTCAGCCTGCTGCTCGCGCTGTGGGGCCTGCAGATGCTGCCGATCAACTACGCCGGCCTCGGGCTGATCCTGCTCGGCATCGCGTTCTTCGTCGGCGAGGCCTTCGTGCCGAGCTACGGCATGCTCGGCATCGGCGGCGTCGCGGCGTTCGCATTCGGCGCGCTGCTGCTGATCGACAGCGACACGCCGGGCTACGGCATCCCGTGGCCGGTGATCGGCGCCGTGGCGGCGATTTCCGGCGCGTTCATCGTCGGCGTGGCGGGCATGGCGGCCAAGGCGCGCCGCCGCCCGGTGGTGAGCGGTGCGCCTGCGCTGCTCGGCCGCAGCGGCGTCGTGATCGAGTTCGCCGGCGGCGCAGGCTGGGCGCAGGTCAACGGCGAGCGCTGGCAGGTGCGCTCGACGCAGGCGCTGCTGCCCGGCCAGCGCGTGCGCGTGACGCACGTCGACCACCTCACGCTCGAGGTGAGCCCGGCCATCGAGGCCTCGGTGCAAGGAGTGTCCGGATGAGCGCTGCGATCAGCCTGGCCGTGATCCTGATTCTGTTGATCTTCATCGCGGTCAACTCGCTGCGCATCCTGCGCGAGTACCAGCGCGGCGTGGTGTTCCAGCTCGGCCGCTTCTGGAAGGTCAAGGGCCCGGGGCTGGTGGTGCTGATCCCCGGCATCCAGCAGATGGTGAAGGTCGACCTGCGCATCGTCGTGATGGACGTGCCGAGCCAGGACGTGATCTCGCGCGACAACGTGTCGGTGAAGGTCAACGCGGTGCTGTACTACCGCGTCGTCGATCCCGAGCGCGCGATCATCCAGGTGGAGAACTTCATGGCCGCCACCAGCCAGCTGGCTCAGACCACCCTGCGCGCGGTGCTCGGCAAGCACGATCTCGACGAGATGCTGTCGGAGCGCGAGCGGCTGAACCTCGACATCCAGAAGATCCTCGACAGCCAGACCGACGCCTGGGGAATCAAGGTCACCAATGTCGAGATCAAGCACGTCGACCTCAACGAATCGATGATCCGCGCCATCGCGCGCCAGGCCGAGGCCGAGCGCGAGCGGCGCGCCAAGGTGATCCACGCCGAGGGCGAACTGCAGGCCTCCGAGAAGCTGGCGCAGGCGGCGGCGGTGCTGTCGCACCAGCCGCTGGCCATCCAATTGCGCTACCTCGAGACGCTGACGGTGATCGCGGCCGACAAGAATTCGACCATCGTGTTCCCGCTGCCGATGGACGTGATGGGCCCGTTGCTCGATGCGCTGAAGCGCCACCGGGTGGCAGCGACCTGAGCCCGCCCCACGCCGACGTCACCGCTGCGTGACCAGGCGCAGCGCGATCAGCAGCGACGCCGCCACCACCATCAGCACCGTCAGGCCGGCACCCAGCTGACGCGGTTGGGAGGCGCCCAGCGAGCGACTCAGGCCGAACGCACTCAACAAGCGGCCGAGCACCAGCAGGCCACCGAGCGCATGCACGAAAGCCGGCGCGCAGCCAAGCACCTCGGCCAACACGATCAGCAGCAGCGCCAGCGGCGCTTGCTCGGCCAGGTTGGCGTGGGCACGAATGGCCCGGCCCAGCAGCGCATCGCCGCCGTCGCCGGCCTGCACCCCTGTGCGCACACGACCCAGGATGACCCGCACCGTGAGCAGCGCGGCGAGCAATCCGATGGCGGCTGCGTACGCCGACGACACGGCAGGAACGGCGAGAGTGGACATGCGATTTCCTTTCGGCTGGTGAGCCCGGAAGCGGGCGTCGTCAATGACGACCTCAGCGGTTGGAAATCGACAAACGCATCACCGGCCGGACCGGGCTGGGCCAAGTGACGGCAGCGTTTGCGCGGCGCGCGTGACGCTGCGCGCCTCGTGCAGCGCATGCCGGGCCACCAGCAGCGCGAGATCGGCGCGCCGCAGTGCTTTCACGGCAACGCTCGCGCCGCTCCCGGGGCGGGGGCGCCAGCGCGCAGCGCAAGCCACGAGGCCAGCATCAGGCAGGTGGCCGCGCACAGCGACGGCAGCACGAAACTGCCCGAGGCATCGCGCGCGAGGCCGGCGAAGGTCGGGCCCACCATCTGGCCGACACCGAAGCCCGCGGTCATCAGCGCCACCGGACGCCGCGCGTCGCCCTGAGTCAACTGCCGCGCGCCGAGCATGCTGAGCGCCGTGGTGCCCATGAACGAGCCGCCGACGCACAGCGCCGCCACGATCGTGCCGGGCGGCTTCATCCACAGCACGCTGGCGATCACGCCGAGCGCCTCGACGCCGCACACCAGCGCGAAGACGCGGAACACGTCGTGGCGCCGTGCCAGCCCGATCCACAGCGCCACCGACGGCGCGGCCGCGAGCCCGAACACCACCCAGATCGACGCCTCGAGCGCCTTCAGCTGCGTCGAGGAGCGCACCAGCGCGACGATGAAGGTGGCGGTGATCACGTAGCCGAACGCGCTCAGCGTGTTGGCGGCGAGCAGGCGGCGAAAGCGGGCACCCAGAGGTCGCGCCGCAGCGGCGGCTGCCCCGCCGGGCGCGTCGTGGTCGGCGTCGATCGACGCGGCGACCAGCCCCAGGCACGCCAGCGACGTGGCGCCCGCACACAGCCACATCGCGCGCCAGTCGAGGCCGGCGGCCTGCAGCCCGGCGACGATCAGCGCCGACACGACGATGCCGATGCCGACGCCGGCGAAATGCAACGGCACGAGGTCGCTGCGGCCCGCGTGGGCGAGGCGCTCGACCACCAGCGCGATCGCCATCACGATCGCCACCGCCCCGGCGAAGCCGCTGCTCAGGCGCAGCGCCAGCATCGGCGGCAGCGACGAGGTGAGCGCCATGCCACCGGTGCACAGCGCGCTGGCGGCCAGCGAGGCCAGCAGCCAGTGCCGACGCGCGCCGCGCAGGGCAGGGCGCGCGGCGAACAACGCGCCCAGCAGGTAGCCGAGGTAGTTGGCCGACGCCACCATGCCCGCCTGCGACGCCGTCCACTGCAGCGAGTGCGCCATCACCGGCAGGATCGGCGTGTAGATGAAGCGGTCGATGCCGTTGGCCGCCGCCATGCTGAGCGACCCGCCGAGCGCCAGTGCCCAGGGGCGCGGCAGCGCGGCGGCGCCCGGCGACCCGCAGCGACCGGTCATCGTCGGCGCCGGGCTCATCGTGGCAGCGCCGGCAGCGGCTCGGTGGCCGTGTCGGCCTCCGGCGGCGTGTGCGCCACGTTCAGCACCATCGAGATCCAGGTGAAGTAGCCCACCGTGCTCACCAGGTCGACGGTGCCGCGCTCGCCGAAGCGCTCGACACAGCGGGCGTAGGTGGCGTCGCTGACGCCGCGGTGCGCGCTCAACTCGTGCACGAAGTCGAACACCAGCGCCTCGTCATCGGTCATTCGGTCGGGGCGCCGGCCCTCGCGCAGCGCCTCGACCGTGGCGGCATCGGTGCCCTGCTGCAACGCCAGCGGCACGTGCACGGCCCACTCGAATTGCTGCGTCCAGGCGCGCGACACCAGCAGCGTGGCGAACTCGCTGATGCGCGCCGGCAGTGCGCTGTGAAAGCGCAGGTACTCGCCCACTTTCTGCGCGCGTGCCAGCAGCTCGGGGCTGCGCAGCAGCGGGATGAACGGCCCTTTGACGCCCTTGCGCGGGCCGGCGATCAGCTCGTCGGCGGCGGCGCGCTGCGCGTCGTCGAGCTGCTCGCGAGGCAGCGGGGGCATGCGGTCGGTGGGGGTGGGCATCGGCGAGGTCCAGGCGGGCGGGACCGATGCTAGGGGATCGCCTCCGTCTTGGATAGTGAATAAAATAGCGTCAACCTTTCTCTGTTCGAGAACGGCAACCGCTGATGGACCTGTCGGACCTGCACATCTTCAAGACCGTCGCCGAAGAAGGCGGCATCGCGCGCGCTGCGCACAAGCTGCACCGCGTGCCGTCCAACATCTCCACGCGCGTCAGGCAGCTCGAGCAATCGGTGGGTGCGCAGCTGTTCGTGCGCGACAAGCAGCGCCTGTTCCTGTCGCCGAGCGGCGAGCACCTGCTGGGCTATGCCGACAAGCTGCTGCGCCTGTCCGCCGAGGCGCTCGGTGCGGTGAGCCAGGGGCCGCCGCGCGGCGTGTTGCGGCTGGGGTCGCTCGAAAGCACGGCGGCCAGCCGGCTGCCCCAGGTGCTGGCGGCGTACCACAAGGCCTATCCCGAGGTGCGGGTCGAGTTGACCACCGGCACCAACGATGCATTGACTGCCGCCGTGCTCGAGCGCCGCGTCGAGGCCGCCTTCGTGGTCGAGGTGCCGTCGAGCCCCGAGCTGGCGGCCGAGCGGTTGTTCCGCGAGCGCCTGGTGATCGTGTCGCCGCTCGACCACGCGCCGATCCGGCGCCCACCGGACATCGACGGCGATTCGGTGATCGCGTTCCCGAACGGCTGCGCCTACCGGCGCGTGCTGCAGCACTGGCTCGGGCCGGCGCGCATGGCCAGCGTGCGCGTGCTCGAACTGAGCTCGTACCACGCGATCGTCGCCTGCGTCGCGGCCGGCACCGGCATCGCGCTGGTGCCCGAGTCGGTGCTCGACACGGTCCAGCATGCGGCGGTGGCGCGCCACGGGTTGCCGAAGGTGCATGCACAGGTGACCACGCCGCTGATCTGGCGCACGGCCGATGCGTCGCCCGCATTGCTGGCACTGCGCAAGGTCATGGCCACCGTGGCGCGCGCGGCGCGTTGAGACGCCTTCAGTACAGCTCCATCAGCGCCGCGTTGTCCTTCAACTCATCGGGCCGCGCAGCGCGCACGATGCGGCCGGCCTTCATCACCACCACGCGGTCGGCGACCTTGAGCGCCTCGCGCACGTTCTGTTCGACCAGCAGGATGCTCAGACGGCGCTCCTGCTGCAGTGCGCGGATCGGTTGCATCAGGTCCTGGAATAGCTTGGGCGCCAGTCCGATCGACGGCTCGTCGAGGATCAGACAGCGCGGCTGACCGAGCAGCGCGCGGCCGATCGACACCATCTGCTGCTGTCCGCCCGACAGCAAACCGGTGCGCTTGTGGAAGAAGCCGCGCACCGGCGGCAGCACCGACAGCACCCAGTCGATGCGCGCCGGGCGCTCGGGCTTCGGGACGGCGGCCGAGCCGAGCGCAAGCCCCCACACCTCGGCCACCGTGAGGCTCGGGAACACACCGCGCCCCTCGGGCATCAACGCGACGCCGCAGGCCGCGAGCGCGCGCGGCGTGTGCTGCGGCAACGTGCCGCCGTCCACCAGCACGCGGCCCGCGCGCGGCTTCACCAGGCCGAACAGCGTGCGCATCAGGGTCGATTTGCCGGCGCCGTTGTGGCCGATCACGCACAGCACCTCGTTGGCGTGCACCGCGAGCGAGACATCGGTCAGCACCGGCTTGCCGCCATAGGTCACTTCGAGGCGCTCCGCCTGCAGCACCGGTGTGGCTTCCATCACCGGCACGCTCATGCCGCACGCTCGCCGAAGTAGATCGCCGCCAGGTTCGGATCCGACAGGATGCTCTTGGGGTCGCCCTCGGCGAGCACGCGGCCCTGGTCGAGGAACACGATGCGGTCGGAGATGCCGACCACGATGTCGAGGTTGTGCTCGATGATGCAGATCGTGCAGCCGCGCGCAACCTGCTCGCGCAGCAGCGCGAGAAAGCGCTCGTAGGAGCGCGGGTCGAGTCCCGATGCGGGCTCGTCGAGCAGCCACAGCCGCGCACCGCTGGCCAGCAGCCGCGCCACCGACAGGAACTTGCGCTGCGCATACGCGAGATCGAGCGCGCGCGCGTGGCGTCGATCGGCGAGCCCCACGGCCTGCAGCGCGGCCTCGGCCCGCGCGAGCCGCTGCGCCGCGCCGGCGGCGCCGCCGCGCTGCCACAGCCACGCGTCGCGCTCGGTGACCGCGAGCACGTTGTCGAGCACGCTCATGTGATCGAACAGCTTCAGGTCCTGGAACGTCCGGCCGATGCCCGCGCGCGCGATGCGCCAGTGCGGCTGTCCGGTGATGCGACGGCCGAGCCAGCGCACGCTGCCGGCGTGCGGGGCGAGGTGCCCGGTGATCAGGTTGAACAGCGTGGTCTTGCCCGCGCCGTTGGGCCCCACCAGGGTCGTCACGATGCCGGCGCGCAGCGCGAGCGACACATCATCGACTGCGCGCAGTCCGCCAAAGCTCACCGACAGGCGCTCGGTCTCGAGCAGCACCTCGTGCGCGCCGGTCATCGCGGGTCGCCTTCGCGCCGGCGCAGGCTCCAGACCCCGCCGGGACGAAAGATCATCAGCAGCACCATCGCGGCGCCGTAGACGATCTGCTGGATCGAGCCGATCTCGGTGCTCGGCAGCCCGGGCAGGTACGACAACGCCGCCGGCAGCAGCAGGATCAGCAGCGTGCCGATGATCGGCCCGGTCAGCGTGGCGACGCCGCCGATCACCACCATCGCGATCAGCAGCACAGAGGTGTCGAGCACGAAGCTCTCGACGTTGACGAAGCTCATGTAGAACGCGTAGAGCGCGCCGGCCACCGCGGCCAGCGACGACGACACCGCGACCGCGATGGTCTTGATCACCGCGACGTTCTTGCCGTAGGTCGATGCCGCGGTCTCGTTGTCGCGGATCGCCTTCAGGCTGCGCCCGAAGCTGCCGCGCACCAGCGCGCGCACGATCGCGATCACCGCGGCCAGGCAGGCCAGCGTCAGCACCAGGTACTGCGCCGGCGTCGTGAGCTGAAAGCCGAACAGGCTGGCCGGCGGGATGTTGGTGATGCCGCCGATGCCGCCGGTGAACGCCTTCCATTCGGAGAACACGGTGATCGCGAGCATCTGCAGGCCGAGCGAGGCGGCGACGAAGTATTCGCCGCGCACGCGCAGCGCCGGCAATGCGAGCGCCAGCGAAATCAGCGCCGCCACCGCCATGCCGGCGCCGGTGGCCAGCAGCAGCCCGCCGCCGAGCTTGATCGCCACCCAGGTCGCGGTGTAGGCGCCGACGCCGAAGAACACCGCGTGCGCCATCGAGAAGATGCCGGCGTAGCCGAGCACGAAGTTCAGCGTCACCGCGAGGATCGCGTTGATGCCGATCAGCACCGCGAGGTTGGTCAGATAGGCCAGCATCGCGACGCACTCACTTGGCGCCCAGCGGGCGGCCGAGGAAGCCCGCGGGGCGAAAGATGATGAACACGAACAGGATCACGAACGTCACGCCTTCGCTCCATTGCGCGTCGAGCTTCCACAACGCGAGGCTCTCGGCCAGCCCGAGCAGCAGGCCGCCGCACGCGGCACCAGTGAGCGAGCCGATGCCGCCGACGATGGTGGCGGCCAGGCTGATCAGCATGATGTGCGCGCCGATGTTGGGGTTGATGCCCTGCGTCGCCGCGGTCAATGCGGCACCGGGCACCACCAGCGCCGAGCCGAGCGCGAACGCCACCTGCGCCAGGCGCGCGGGGTCGAGCCCGAACACGCGCACCAGATCCGGGTTGTCCGACAGCGCGCGCAGCGCGGTGCCGATATGCGTGCGCGTCAGGAACCAGGCCAGCGCGATGAAGCAGACGATCGCGGTGCCGATCGCCACCGCAGCCACCGGCGCGACGTACAAGCCGGTCGCCACCGGCACCGCGCGCGACAGCGCGACCGTCACGGTCTCGAAGCCGCGCCCGAACACCGTGCCGACCGCGTTCTGCACCACGATCTGCATGCCGAACGCGGCGATGAACACGGTGAAGAACGCCCCCTCGTGGCGCTGGATCGGGCGGTAGATCCAGCGCTCCATCGCGACACCGAACGCGATCACCACCGCCGCGGCGAGCACCAGAGCGGCCAGCCAGTGCCAGTGCAGCTTGGTGAACGACCACCAGAACAGGTACGCCGCGAGCGTGAACGCCGCGCCGTGCGCGACGTGGAAGATCCGCGTCGAGCCGAAGATCAGCGCGAAGCCGACTGCGGTGAGCGCGTAGATCGCGCCCAACTGCAGCCCGTTGATCAGCAGCTGGAGCAGCAGCACGGTCGGCTCACTGCGCGCCGGGCAGGCGCGCGCAGCCGACGAAGGCGCAACGCATCAGGGCGCGACGACGATGTTCGTCTTCACCGGCTTGCCGGCGCCGCCATCGGTCTCGTTGACCTGCAACGGCACACTGACGGTGCCGTTGGGCAGGAACGTCAGCTTGCCGCCCACCACGTCGAAGCTGCTCATGGCCTTGCGCTGCTTCAGCAGGTTCTCTCCGGTGATCGGCTGCCCCGATTTCTCCAGCGCCTGCGCCAGCTTGGCGAAGATCAGCACCGCGTTGTAGTAGTTGGCGATGTAGGCGCTCGGCTCCTTGCCGGTCTTGGCCTGCCAGTCCTTGGCCACGCGCTGGCTCAGCGGGTCGCCGCTCCAGTTGATCACCTGCGTGGTGTAGAGCGCGCCTTTCGATTCGGGCAGCTGCGCCGCGGTGGGCGCCGAGTATGCCGAGTAGCTGGCCAGCTGCTGGGCGACGCCGTTGTCGCGCAGCTGCTTGGCGATCTGCGCCTGCTGCGCCCCGAACGACGCGATGTACACGAGGTCGGGCGAGGCCTCGCGCACCTTGGCGGCGACGCCCGAAAACTGCTGCGACGCGCGCGGCACCTGGATCGCGGCCACCAGCGCGCCGCCGTTCTTCGGCAGGTGGGTCTCGAGCTCCTTGCGGATCGCCTCGCCGGCGGGATCGTCGACGTACACCAGCGCGATCTTCTTGAAGCCGCGTTCCTTCACCAGGTACGGCGCCATCGCCTGCACCTCGAGGTTGACCAGCGGGATCACGTTCCAGAAGTAGTCGCCGAGTTCGGCCAGGTCGGGCCCGATCGCGCCGCCGTTGACGGTGACCACGTGCGCCTTGTCGCCCACCGGGGCCACCGCTTTCGACACCGCAGTGAACGCCGACAGCACGAACGGCACCTTCTCGACGTTGACCAGCTTGTTCATCGCCACCACGCCCTGCTGCGGCTGGGCCTGGCTGTCTTCGATCACGAGGTCCAGCTTCTTGCTGAGCAGCTTGTCGGCGTTGATGTGCTCGATCGCGAGCTTGGCGGCGTTGGAGAACAGCTCGCCGTATTCGGCGTTGGGACCGCTCATCGGCAGGTTGGCGCCGATGCGGAGGTCCTGCGCCTGCGCCGCGGCGGCGCCGAGCGCGCACGCGGCGATGGCTGCCGCGCATTTCCAGATCTGCATGGGGTCTCCTCGTGATGGCCTGCGGCCGCGCGCTGCCACGGGCCGGGGTGCGGCGATTGTGTGCCGGATCGGCCACCCCGGCAGCAGGGTTGCCACGAGCGGGCGCGGTCGCCTAGGTGACCGCAGTCAACGCGCCGTGGAAGACACCGCGGCGGCGCGTTGTCGCCAGTGCGCCGCGCGCTGCTGCAGGTAGCGCCGCACTGCGGGCTCGCGCTCCAGCCCGATCGCCTGTGCGTACGCCTGCTGCGCGGCATCGAGCGCCCCGCTGCGCGCCAGCAGCTCGGCGCGCGCGGCCCAGTGCGGCTGGTAGTCGGCCAGGCGCGCATCGTGCGCCAGCGCGTCGAGCGCGGCCAGCGCGGCGGCGGCCCCGCGCGTCTCGGCCAGCGCCACCGCGCGATTGAGCGCGGCCACCGGCGAACCGGTGAGCTCGCACAACGCGTCGTACAGGCGTTCGATCGCCGGCCAGTCGATCGCGCCGGTGCGGCGCCGCATCGCGTGCGCCGACTGCACCGCCGCCTCGAGCTGGTAGCGCCCCGGCGCGGCGGCGCAACGGTTCGCGCGGTGCAGCAGCGCCTCGGCGTCGTCGACCAGCGGCGCGTCCCAGCGCGCCGGGTCCTGCTCGCTCAGCGGCACGTAATCGCCAGCGGCGTCACGGCGCGCATCGCGTCGCGCGTGCGTGTGCAGCATCAACGACAGCAGGCCGAGCGCCTCGCCCTCGTCGGGCAGCAGGGACGCCACCAGCCGGCCGAGCCAGATGGCTTCGTCGGCCAGGTTGCGGCGCCGTGCGTCGACGCCTTCGGGATCGGACCAGCCTTCGGCATACGCCGCGTAGATCGCATCGAGCACCGTGCCCAGCCGCTCGCGCAGCGCGTCGCCTTGCGGCACCTCGAAGCCGATGCCGGCTTGCCGGATCTTGGTCTTGGCGCGCACCAACCGCTGCGCCATCGTGGCAGGTGCCACCAGGAACGCCGACGCGATGGTGGTGGCGTCGAAGCCGAGCACCACCTGCAGCATCAGCGGCGCGTGCAGCTCGCGCGCGATGCCGGGGTGCGCACACGCGAACAGCAGGCCCAGGCGGCGGTCGGGCCAGGCCGGCTCGCTGTCGTCGTCGGCCTGCAGCTCGGCGAGCCACAGCAGATGCTCGGACGCCGCCTCGTCGAGGCGGCGCCGGCGCACCGCGTCGATCAGCTTGCGTCGCGCCACTGTCAGCAGCCAGGCATCGGGCGTATGGGGCACACCGTGCAGCGGCCACTCGGTGAGCGCGACCGCCAGGGCCTCGGACAACGCGTCCTCGGCACCGGCGACGTCGCGCGTGCGCGCGGCCAGGAACGCGATCAGCTTGCTGTAGCTGCGGCGCGCGGCGGCCTCGGCCGCGCCTGCCGCGGCATCCGACGGCGAGGTCACGCGATCCGACCCCTCACATCGCCCACACTGGCCGCACCTCGACGATGCCGTGCGCGGCGCCCGGGCAGCGTGCGGCCCACGACAGCGCGGCGTCGAGATCGGGCACGTCGATCAGGAAGTAGCCACCGAGCTGCTCGCGCGTCTCGGCATAGGGGCCGTCGAGCACCTGGGTCTTGCCCGACTGCAGGCGCACCGTGGTGGCCGCCGAGGCCGGGCGCAGCCGGTTGCTGTTCTTCAGCACGCCGGCCTTCTTGAGGGCCTCGTGGTAGGCGCCGTAGGCGGCCAGGCCCTCGGCCTGTTGCGACGGGCTCAGCTTGTCGTAGCCGGCGGGGTCGGAGTAGATCATCAGCAGGTATTCCATGTCAGCGCTCCAAGGTTCGCGGCGGTGCGACAGTGCCTCGCCTGGACAATGTCGGACGGCGGCCGCCGATTTCGACAAGTGGCCGGCGATGATCGTACAAAGCGTGTGTCCGTGCAGTGCACGAGCAGGGAGTCCGCATGTCCACGTCCTCCTCGAGCGCGCCGCAGCCGGGTGCGCGCACGGCGTCGATGACGCCGATCGGCGTCGAGCGCATGGGCGATGCCGCCGACGCACTGCGCGACCCGTCGGTGCTGCGGCTGGAGAACCTCGATACCGACCTCGCGCCGCCGCGCGTGGCGCTGGAGGCGACGCGCGCCGCGGTCGGTGACGACGCCGCCAACAGCTATCTGCCGTTCTTCGGCCACGATCGGCTGCGCCAGGCGGCGACGCGGCTGGTCGAGCGCAGCGGTGGCTACCCCGCGAACAGCCTGGATTGGCGGCGCCAGTGTTTCATCTCGGCCGGCGGCTTGAGCGGCGTGCTGAACGCGCTGCTGGCGCTCATCGAGCCCGGCGACGAGGTGGTGCTGACCAGCCCCACCTATGTCGGCTTGATCAACCGCGTGCGGCTGGCCGGCGGTGTGCCGCGCTTCATCCGCCTGGTGCCCGAGGCCGGCGGTTGGCGCCTTGACCCGTCGACGCTGGCGCGCGCAGTGACGCCGCGCACACGCGCCTTCTTGATGATGAGCCCTTCGATGCCGAGCGGCGCGGTGCTGAACCGCGACGAATGGGTCGCGGTGTGCGCGGCCTGCGTCGCCGCCGACGCTTGGATGGTCTACGACAGCGCGATGGAGCGGCTGTTGTTCGACGGCGTGCCGCATTGGCATCCGGCGCAGTTTCCCGGCATGCCCGAGCGCACCGTGACGGTCGGTGCCGCGTCGAAGGAGTACCGCATGATCGGTTGGCGCGTCGGCTGGGTGGTGAGCCCGTCGCAGGCCGCCGAAGCGATCGGCCGCGTCGCGATCTCCAACGTGGTGTGCCCGGTGGGCATCGCGCAGCAGGCCGTGGCCGCGGCGATCGACGCCAGCGACGACGGCATCGCCGGCTGTGTCGCCACCTGGCAGCAGCGCCACGACCTCATCGTGCAGTCGCTGAGCGGCGGCTTTCGCGTCGTGCCCGCTGCGGGGGGCTGGTCGCTGCTGATCGACATGGCGCCGCGCGGACTGACGGGCGCCCAGGCCTCGGCCGCACTGCTCGAGCACGGCGTCGCGGCCACGTCGATGGAGAACTGGGGCGACGACGACAGCGCGCGCTACCTGCGGCTCGTGTTTGCCAACGAGCCGATCGAACGGCTGCGCGAGCTGGCGCCGCGCTTCGCGCGCGCGTTCGGCGCCTGACGGCGCGTGGGCTACGGCGCGCGCACCTCGATCACCAGCTTGCCGCGCGCGTGGCCGCCGCGCGATGCGCGCAACGCCTGCACCGCGTCGGCCAGCGCCACGCGCTGCGTCACCCGCGGCACGAACGTGCCTTGCTCGAGCGCGTGCAGCAGCGTCGCGATGTCGGCGCGGCTGCTCTTGACCATCAGCGTGTGGCGCTGGATCGCGCGCAGCGGATTGAGCAGCGGATCGAACGCGACACCTGGCACGCGCGGCAGCGTCGCCACCGCATGACCGCCGCGCGGCAGCAGCGCGGCCAGATCGTGGCGGCCCAGCCGGGCGACGCAGTCGAGCACGGCATCGAAAGGTCCGCCCCACGACGACGCGGTGCCTTGCCGGTAGTCGATCAGGTGCTGGGCACGCAGTGAGCGCAGGAACGGCTGGCTGTCGGCACTGCCGGTGGCGCTGACTTCGGCGCCGAGCTGCAGTGCCCACAGCACACAGGCGTGGCCCACGCCGCCGGCGGCGCCATGCACCAGCACGCGCGTGCCGCGCTGCACGTGTGCCATGCGGCACATCTGCAGCGCCGACACGCCGGCCACCGGCAGCGTGCAGGCCAGGGCGCTGTCGACCGTGTCGGGCAGCGGCACCAACTGATCGACAGGCGACACCACCTGCTCGGCGAGCGCGCTCGACCGTTGGCGGGCCGGGATCGATCGGCCGACCACGCGCTGTCCCACCTGCAACCCCGTGGTGCCGGGGCCGAGCGCGGCCACGACGCCGGCGAACTCGGTGCCCACGCCGCACGGCGGCTTGCTCTTCATGAACAGCCGGAACTGGCCCTCGACCAGCTTCCAGTCCAGCGGGTTGATCGACGCGTGGTGCACCTGCACCAGCGCCGCGCCTGCAGCGGGCTCCTGGCGCGCCAGCCGTTCGAGCTTCAGCACCTGGTCGACCGGACCGAAGCGCGTGTAGCGCCAGGCGAGGTACGTGTTGGTGTCGTCCATGCGAGCGCGATGCTTGGGCTATTCTGCTGCGAGCCCGTGACCGCGGGCGCTATCGCACAGGAGACATCGTCCATGAGACCCGCTCGCCTTGGCGCATTCGTGATCGGCGCCTGTCTGGCCCTGACCTGCGGATGGGCCGCGGCCCAGGGCTATCCGAACAAGCCGCTGCGCCTGGTGGTGACGTTCCCGACCGGCGGCGCGCCCGACATCCTGGCGCGCCTGTTCAGCGAGCGCGCGCAGTTGGGGCAACCGATCGTGGTGGACAACAAGGCGGGCGCGGGCGGCAACATCGGCGCCGACATCGCCGCGAAGTCGCCGCCCGACGGCTACACGCTGGTGCTCGGCACCGTGGGCACGCACTCGATCAACGGCGCGCTGTACTCGAAGATGCCGTACGACATGGTGAAGGACTTCGCGCCGGTGGGCCACATCGCGTCGGCGCCCAACCTGCTGGTGGTGACCAACGACCTGCCGGTGAAGACAGTGGCCGAGCTGATCACCTACCTGAAGGCCAACCCCAACAAGCTGAGCTTCGGCTCGCCCGGCATCGGCTCGTCGGTGCACGTGTCGGGCGAGCTCTTCAAGTCGATGACCGGCACGCAGATGACGCACGTGCCGTACAAGGGGCGCCAGTTCGCGATTCCCGATCTGGTGGGCGGCCAGATCCAGCTGATGTTCGACAACATGCCGTCGGCGCTGCCGATGGCCAAGGAAGGCAAGATCCGCGCGATCGCGCAGACCACCGCCAAGCGCTCGCCGGCCGCGCCCGACGTGCCGACGGTGGCCGAGACGGTGCCCGGCTTCGAGGCGACCACCTGGTTCGCGATGTTCGCGCCCGCCGGCACGCCGCCGGAGGTGATCGGCAAGCTCAACGCCGAGCTGAAGCGCGTGTTCTCGCTGCCCGACGTGCAGGACAGGCTGAAGATGCTCGGCTTGGAGCCTTGGCTGTCGACCCCGGAAGAGCTCGCCAGGTACCAGGCGGCCGAGATCGTCAAGTGGGCCAAGGTGGTGAAGGACTCGGGGGCCAAGGCCGAGTAGCTCGGGCATGCGCGTCATGCCTGGCCCTTGAAGCCGCGCAGCTCGCGCAGCATCCAGTCGATGAACGCACGCGTGCGTGCCGGCAGCAGGCGCGCATGCGGCACCAGCAGACTCACCGGACGCGCCGGCGGCTCGAAGCCGGACAGCACGACCTTCAGCCGGCCGGCCTTCACCAGCGCGTCGACCTGGTACGACATGAAGACACCGCAGCCGAGGCCGGCGGCGCAGGCATCGACAGCGGCCGGCACGTGGTTGCAGCGCAGACTGCCGTGCACCGGCACCGTGAACACCTGGTCGCCGTCGTGGAACGACAGCTGGCGCGCGCTGTCCGACAGTCGCACGCACTCGTGCTGCGCGAGGTCGCGGGGATGCCGCGGCACGCCGTGGCGTCGCAGGTAGCCGGGGCCGGCGACGACCACGCGCCGCACCGCGCCGATGGAGCGCGCGACCAGCGAAGAGTCCTCGAGCGCGCCGATGCGGATGCCGACGTCGAAGCCCTCGTCGAGCAGGTTGACCACGCGATCGAGCAGCACCAGCTCGACCTGCACCGCGCGATGCCGTTGCACGAAGCGCGTGGCCGCCGGGGCGACGTGCAGCTGACCGAACATCACCGGCGCGGTCACCCTCAGCGGGCCGGCGATCGACGACGATTCGTCGCGCAGCGCGCGTCCCGCGTCGTCGACAGCGGCCAGGATCTGCCGGCAGTGCTCGAGGTAGCGCCGGCCCTCCTCGGTGAGTGCGACGCGGCGCGTGGTGCGATTGAACAGCCGCACGCCGAGGCTCGCCTCGAGCGCGGCCAGCGAGCGCACCAGCGCCGGCACCGACGCGTCCAGCGATCGCGACGCAGCCGTGAAGCCGCCGGCCTCGGCGATGCGCACGAAGCTCGCCATCGCTTTCAGTTGATCCATCGCCCGATGGTAGGGCCGCCGGCATCGATTGTTGCGCGCCGCGCAGCAATTCAATGCGACGCGCGGCGTTGCAGCCGACCGGGGCCACCTCGATCATGCCGCCATGACGCAAACCGACAGGCCCGACCCGTTCCACGGCGGCGAACACGCGCTGCAGCAGCAGGCAGGCGTGCGCGAGCGCATCGCCGAGCTCGGCGCGCGCATGGTGCGCGACCAGATGCCCGACCCGCACCGCGAGCTGTTCGGTAGGCTGCCGTTCGTGCTGGTCGGCAGCGTCGACGGCGACGGCTGGCCGCAGGCCTCGCTGCTGGCCGGGCCGCCGGGTTTCGTGCGCACCCCAGACGCGCGCACGCTGGTGATCGATGCGCTCCCGCACCCGGCCGACCCGCTGGCGACCGCACTGCGGGTCGGCGCGTCGATCGGCGTGCTCGCCATCGAGCCGCACACCCGTCGGCGCAACCGACTGAACGGCGTGGTGGCGGCGCTGTCCACCGGTGGCATCGAGATCGCCGTGCGGCAGAGCTTCGGCAACTGCCCCAAGTACATCCAGGCGCGCCAGGCGCAATGGACCGATACCGACCCCGCACGCGAGGTGCGCGTGACGCAGGCCGGGCGGCTCGACGAGGCGGCGCGCGCACTGGTCAGCGGCGCCGACACCTATTTCATTGCCAGCAGCGTGCCCCCGGACCGCTTGGGCGCCAGCGCCGCGCACGGCGTCGACGTCTCGCACCGCGGCGGCCGGCCGGGCTTCGTGCGCGTGCAGTGCGGCAGCGACGGCGTCGACACGTTGACGGTGCCCGACTTCTCGGGCAACAACCTGTTCAACACGCTCGGCAACCTGACGGTGCACCCGCGTGCCGGACTGCTGTTCGTCGATTTCGCGACGCCCGCGCTGGTACAGCTGTCGGTGGACAGCGAGATCACCGCCACGGGGCCCGACGTGGCCGCGTTCAGCGGCGCACTGCGCGTGCTGCGCCACCGCGTGCACGGCGTGCGGCGCTTCGAGGGCCTGCCGGCGCTCACCTGGGGCGCGGCGCAGCCGTCGCCGTTCCTGCAGGCCACCGGCCGCTGGGCGCGCTGACGAAGGCGCCTCAGTGCGCGCCGCCGGCGTCGGCGGCAGCGGCAGCGGCGCCAGCGCGCGGCTGGGCCAGCCACACCAGACCGATCAGCCCGAGGAACAGCAGCGCCGACAGGTAGAACAGATCGGTGGCCGCCATCGTGTAGGCCTGCTGATCGACCAGCCGGTTCAGCGCCGCCTGCGCCTGCTCGGGCGACAGGCCCGATGCACCCAGCCGCGACAGCGCCTGCAGCGCGGCGTCATTGCCGCGGTGCAGCGATTCGGTGAGCTGCGCATGGTGCAGCGACGCGCGGCTGTCCCACAGCGTCGTGAAGATCGAGGTGCCGAACGCGCCCGCCGTGATGCGCACGAAGTTCGACATGCCCGATGCGCTCGGCAGCTGATCGGGCGTGAGCCCGCTGAACACGATCGACTGCAGCGGGATGAAGAAGAACGCCATCGCCGCGCCTTGCAGCAGCGTGGGGACCATGATCACCCACACGGGGGCGTTGGTGTTGAAGTTCGAACGCATCCACAGCACGTACGCGAAGCCGGCGAACGCCACCGTCGTCAGCATGCGCGGATCGAGGCGCGCGACGTTCTTGCCGACCCACGGCGACAACACGATGGCCAGCAGACCCACGGGGGCCATCGCCATGCCGGCCCAGGTGGCGGTGTAGCCCATCCACTGCTGCAGCCACAGCGGCAGCAGCACCACGTTGCCGAAGAACAGCCCGTAGCCGACCGACAGCGCGACCGTGCCGACCAGGAAGTTGCGGCGCGCGAACAGGCGCAGGTTGACGATCGGGTGCTTGTCGGTGAGCTCCCACGCCAGGAAGTAGAGGAAGCCGACCGCTGCGGTGATGGCCAGCACGATGATCTGCGTGGAGCCGAACCAGTCGAGCTCCTTGCCCTTGTCGATCATGACCTGGAAGGCGCCGATCCACAGCACCACCAGCACCAGACCCACGGCGTCGAGCGGCACCTTGCGCGGGCCGGGGTCGCGGGAGCGGTAGATCGACCAGGTGAGCGCTGCCGACACCAGGCCGACCGGCACGTTGATGTAGAAGATCCACGGCCAGTTGATGTTGTCGGTGATCCAGCCGCCCAGCAGCGGCCCCATCACGGGCGCCACCAGCGTGGTCATGGCCCACAGCGCCATGGCGGTGCCGGCCATCGCCGGCGGGTAGCTCGCCAGCAGCAGCGTTTGCGACAGCGGGATCATCGGCCCGGCGACCAGACCCTGCAGCACGCGAAACGCGATCAGCGCCTCGATGTTCGGCGCCAGGCCGCACAACCAGGACGCCAGCACGAACAACAACACGCTGGCGGTGAACAGTCGCACCTGGCCAAAGCGCTGGGTGAGCCAACCGGTCAACGGCACGGCGATGCCGTTGGCCACCGCGAACGACGTGATGATCCAGGTGCCCTGGTTCGGGCTGACGCCGAGGTCGCCCGAGATCGCCGGGATCGACACGTTGGCGATCGACGAGTCGAGCACGTTCATGAACACCGCGAGCGAGAGCACCACGGTGCCGATCGCGCGCTCGACGCCCTGCAGCGGCGGGAACGCCGGTGCGCGAGCGGCCGCTGCCGGCGCGCTCGCTGCGGGTGCAGGGGATGCGGCCGGCAGGTCGGCCGCGCGCGCGGAACTCATGGGCAAGGCCTTCAGTGCGTGATCGACGCCGCGGCGCCGATCGCCGGTGCACCCACCAGGGCGCCGCGCGCGGTCGCGCTGCGCCCGAGGTTGCTGGCGATGATCTCGTGCACGCGGCGGTCGGCTTCGGCACTCGGCGTGTCGAACACCGCCGTCTGGCTGCTGGCGCGCGCCGGCGCTTGCGAGCTGAGCACCGGCGCGCCCGAGGTCTCGTGCAGGTCGACGGTGGCTTCCATCGACAGGCCGACGCGCAGCGGGTGCGTGGTGAGCTGCTGCGGGTCGATCTCGATGCGCACCGGCACGCGCTGCACCACCTTGATCCAGTTGCAGGTGGCGTTCTGCGCGGGCAGCATCGCGAACGCGGCACCCGTGCCCGCGCCCACGC
>Ga0207648_10000186_pt1 | contig 65868 bp, 61 predicted proteins | sample KBSMisM32_FD_184310 | JGI IMG/M metagenome (GOLD analysis project Ga0207648, IMG submission 184310) | Miscanthus rhizosphere microbial communities from Kellogg Biological Station, Michigan, USA - KBS Miscanthus M3-2 (SPAdes) (version 2) | ecosystem: Host-associated > Plants > Roots >...
ATCGTGGCCCGGATCAACACCGACCATGTCCCAGCCTTGCGTTTGGCCTTCCAGCAGAAAGCCCCCGACAAAACTGCCGACTTCCAGGATTCTCGGCCGTGACCGTTTCGCGCATTGAGCCAAGTACCTGGCCAGCAGCGGTACTTTCATCCTCGCCCAACGCTGCTGAGTGGCGAGCTCGGCGCGAAGATATTCGTCATCATATCGTTCTGTCGTGTAGGCCTTGGTGACGGCCTGGGCGGGTGGACGGGGATTGCGGTCACGATCGCGGTCGAATAATCCTGAGTAAAATGGACGCAGTTTTGTCGGGGGCTTTCTGCTGGAAGGCCAAACGCAAGGCTGGGACATGGTCGGTGTTGATCCGGGCCACGATGTGGCGGCATTTTGTCGCGAGCGCGGGCTTCCAATTTTCGAAGGCACGCTCGACGAGGCGCGATTCACGCCAGGGTCATTCGACGCGGTGGTGGTGTGGAACACCTTCGATCAACTGCCGGACCCCCGTCCCCTCTTGCAACAGGCTGTGGTCTTGTTGCGCAATGGCGGCGTTTTGGTGTTGCGCGTGCCGAACGGCGCCTGTTTCGCGTGGATGCTGCGGATACGCTCTCTTCTGCCTCGGAGATGTCGCCGACCGTTCGATGTAGCACTGGCCTGCAACAATCTGCTGACATTTCCCTATCTGTACGGCTATTCAGCCCCCCAGCTCGAGTATCTGACGGAATCCTACGGATTTCGGCTGGCCACGTGTGTGCCGGACCAAGTCGTCTTCACTCCGCCCAGGCATCTGGCCTGGTGGGCCCTCGCGGAAGAGAGAACCGTGAACGCGCTTTTTCGGGTCATCGCCGCACTTTGGCCGGACGACCGGTCACGGCAATACCGCTCGGCCCCATGGCTCGACTGTGTGTTTGAACGGGCCTGCACTGATCGCGAAAGTGAGGATCCAGAATTGGGCCTAGGGGTTGTCCCAGTGTACTCCCCCCTAGTCTTCGAGGACACTGGCCTTAAGTATCCGGGGAATCGGTGGAATCCGAATGGAGGCTTCCCATGAAAGCTCCTGACCAGAAGATTCCAAATACGCCAACATTGGTTCCGAAGCTGTTCAGCTCAGGAACCCTCCGCCGTGCCAGCGTGCGTCAACAACCGGCACGGTCGGGGCGGGGTGTGGATTCATGGCTGGTGTTCTGTTTGACCCGGATGAGTAGCCCCGGCTTGGGGCGTACCAAGTGATGTGCCCCGGACAGGTTTTGTCCGCCGAGGTGGAACGACTGTCCTCGTCTGCGTCGCCATGGCAATCCGCATGTCCGTGATCGCGCCGCAGTTGATGCAACGATATCCGCTGCAATGAAACGGACCGTCAAAGTAATCGAACACCTTGAAACCTCCGCATCGCTCACAGCTCATGCTGGCGTCTCCTTCTTCAGGAAAGGTTTATTGCCCGGCGGTACGCTGTCTCAGTCCGCCATCGCTCATCCCCTGGGAAAGCACAAAGACTGCCAGGCGTGCGATTCGGGTATAGATCATTGAAATTACGACGAAGAATCCCACAAAAGAGTCATACTTCACTTTTGGATCGGACAATGTGCCTGGACAACTTGTCCCGAACGGAGACATGACAACCGACACCGAAAGACCAGAACGTATCGATAGAGGCAGCAGGATGGCCGTAACGATCATCCTTCTCCTGACGGTGACGCTCGCGACGTTCGCCGCGGACCGCATCCTGCCGTTGGGGGTCGCTGTCTGGTTACTGTACCTCGTTCCGGTCGTCCTGACGACGCAGCTTCTGCCTCAATACACCGGCGTCGCACTGGGCATCAGCAGCGGGCTGTTGCTCATCGGCATGCTCGACTCAAAGGAAGGAATTTCCTACGAGCTGGCCTTGATTAACCGCGGGCTCGGGCTTGTCGTGCTGCTCTTCACCGGTCTGTTTCTTCTGCAGTACCGTCGAATCGCAGAGGCATTGCGTGAAAGCGAAGGGCGCTATCGCCTTCTGTTGGAACAGCACGGCCGGGCGCGCGCGGAGGCGGCGCTTCACGAGGTGCAGGAACGGTTCCAAAGCATCTTCCACTCCTCGTACGATGCCATCGCTTACGCCACGTTCGACGGGAGGCTCCTCGAGGTGAATGACGCGTTCGTGCGGCTCTTTGGCCCATCGCGCGATGCCCTCTTGAGCGTCGAGCCGCCGGCCTCCTTGTGGGTTTCGCTCGGCCTGCCGGCCGACCGGTTCCAACAGCTTCGGGAGACGGGAAAACCATTGGCCTACGAAATTCAATGCCGGCAGAACGACGTCCATGCCGAGTGGCTGCATGTACAGGCGTTTGCCGTGATGGGCTCTGATAAAACGATTTCCGGCCTCGCCGTCGTCGCACGCAACATCAGCGATCGCAAGCAGGCAGAAGCCGATTTGCGCCATACGAGCGAGGAATTGCGCGCGAAAAATGAAGCTCTCGCGCGCACGAACGAAATGCTTTCGGCAGCACAGCATGCGGCCGCGCGGGCCCAGCGGCTCTCGGCCATCGGTCAGTTCGCTGCCACCGTTGCCCACAAAATTGGCACGCCGCTGACCGCGCTCTCCGGCCACGTGCAATTGCTCATGGAGGATTCGTCGCTCCCTTCCAAGGTCAGAGGGCGCTTGCAAACGGTAGAAGCCCAGATCGAGAGGACGTCACGCATCATTCAGGACCTGCTGCTGTATACCAGGCGTGCGCCGCCGGTGCGGAAGAAGATCGACATCAACGACTGTCTGCGGGAGTGCGCGAGTCTGTTCAGAACCGAATGCGAGCGCCAGCACGTGGCTTGCATCACCGAACTGACCGCGGACCTCCCATTGGTCGAGGCGGACCGCCAGCACATGCAGGAAGCGTTCAACCATCTCATAGAAAATGCCCTTCAAGCCATGCCCGACGGCGGATCGCTCTGTCTGCGCACAGCGCTGGCTGATCCCGTCACCCTCGGCCGAGGCTTGCATCAGGCCGGCGGGGTGGCCATTGAAATCGCCGATACCGGACATGGAATCAAACCGGATCACTCGGCACAGATTTTCCAACCCTTTTTCACCACCAAGCAGGCCGGACGGGGGACAGGTCTCGGGTTGGCCATCGTGCAGGAAACCGTGAGGGCTCACGACGGGCGGATCACCGTCGATAGCGAGCCCGGCAAAGGAACGACCTTTACCATTCAATTGCCTGCAGCAGAGCGCGTGCCTGCAGTCGACAAAGGAACCCATTAATGGACGATCCTGCTCAGATCCTTGTCGTCGATGACGACGAAGAAACGGTGACCCTGCTTCGGGAAATTCTCTCGAAAGAAGGCTATAACGTGGACACCGCGGCCGACGGCAAGACCGCGCTCGATCGAATCAACAGCCGTTCTCCCGATCTGGTCATTTCCGACATTCACATGCCCGATCTGGATGGTATGGGGCTGCTGGCCGAACTCCGGGTTCGGCACCCGGACGTGCCGGTCATCCTGATGACCGCGTACGGCTCGCTCAAGACCGCCGTGGATGGCCTCCGTTCCGGCGCATTCGACTATTTGAGTAAACCCTTCATCGTTGACGACATCCGGCTGGTGGTCAGGCGAGCCCTGGACCACAAGAATCTTTCGCGGCAAAACCAGGCGCTGAAAGAACAGCTCAAACACCGATACCGCTTCGACAATCTGGTCGGCAGCAGCCCTGGCATTGTGTCCGTGTACAAGTCGATTGCGCGCGTCGCGAATACGGAAAGCACCGTTCTCCTTCAAGGCGAAAGCGGCACAGGCAAGGAGTTGATTGCCAGGGCGATACATGCCAACAGCGCGAGGAGCGCCGGGCCTTTTGTGGCCGTCGATGGAGGCTCTCTCGCGGAAACGCTACTGGAATCGGAGTTGTTCGGGCACGAGCGCGGCTCCTTTACCGGTGCCGTCGCCTCGAAAAAAGGTTTGCTGGAAAAAGCCCATCTGGGTACGTGTTTCCTCGACGAGGTCGCCGACCTCTCGCCCGTGCTTCAAGGCAAGCTCCTGCGGGTGATTCAGGAACGGGAGATCAGGAGGGTCGGCAGTACAAGTCCCATGACCATCGATGTCCGTATTGTGGCTGCCTCGAAGAAGGATTTGGAGCAGCTGGTCAAGGCCGGGACGTTCCGTGAAGATTTGTATTACCGGTTGAATGTCGTGACCATCATCATTCCCCCCCTCCGCGAACGTGCTGAAGATATTCCGCTGTTGACCCAATATTTTATCCAGATGTACGGCGGGAAAAAATCACCGCCGGTGACCGGGATTTCGCCTGAGGCCATGGCGTTGCTGAACCGGTACTGGTGGCCGGGGAACATTCGCGAGTTGGAGCATGCGATCGAACGTGCTCTGGCACTGACGCCCCACCCTGTGATCTTCCCCGAGGACCTGCCGCAAAACATTCAAAGTGCCACTGTGCAGGCCGCCGCCCAAGCACGAGGCTGGGTGACGCTGGCCGAACTCGAGAAGGACCACATCCTCCGCGTGCTCGAAGCGCATAACCAGGATCTCGGAAGGTCGGCGGCGATTCTGGGCATCCATCGCAAGACGTTGCTGAGAAAACTCCGGTATTTCGGTTTTCCCTGCTGACGCAGGACATCTTGTCCTGCCCTGGACAGGGCGTCCTGATCATAGGGATCCTTTCCTGGGTCTGCCTGCTGAACCCCAGCCAAGTTCACGTGATTTGACGCCGTTTCAAGGTCCGGACCTTGCTTTCCCTTAGTCAAATGATCTCTTCCATGGCGAGGGGGTTCTTCTCAAGGGGGTCCTTCGATGGACGGTTACGGTAAGCGAGTGCTCGTCGCCGAGGACGACGATGCTGTGCGGATGCTGATTTGCACGGTATTGGGCGCAGCCGGGTACAACGTCTACGAAGCGTGCGACGGGCTCGAGGCCCTCGACTCGCTCAAGAAGCGGCGCTATGACGTGCTGTTGACCGACTATCATATGCCCAAAATGGACGGCCTGGAGCTCTTGGACCTCACACAAGCCATGTGGCCCGATCTGCCAGTCATTTTGGCGACCAGCGATGTGCTGTTGACGGGGCAGACGGCTCACGGCTTGCTTGAACCGGCCTATGCCATCCTCGAGAAACCATTCGATCACTCCGACCTGCTCAACACGATCAGGTCCGCGATCTGTGGTCTCCCAAAACCTGCACCTCATATCCGCCGACAAACTCAGGCCGCCTATCCCGCCTTCGCAGCATAGAGAAGGCCGGTCAGTCGTCCGACGCGCTCCCGCAGTGTTCCTATGGGCCGCGAGCGTGCTGCTATGCATTGGACTAGCCGTTGCGCAAGCCGGCGACGCAGAGCCTGGTGATCCTCGGCCGATTCCACCCGCTCCTGTTCCCTCCCCTCCTGGAAGGCCCATCCCCCCCTCTCCGGTTCCACCGCCGCACCCCGAACCGATTCCGCCGGCTCCTATTCGGTGATTGTCTGCAGGCACACATAGAACAGGGAAATCATCCACGGGAATTCGGATTGATGGTGAACCGTGCGCGGTCGATGAAACAGAGATGCTCGCGGCTGCAGATCACATGGAGCGTTCGGAACAAAGAGGCAGGAAATTCAATCATCCCGCTTGACGATTTTGCCGCTCTCCGCGTCGACGCGAAGACGCCGTGACTCATTCACAGTGTTAATGATCTCGACCTCATAAAACACTCGGTTCCCTGAGTGACCCAATTCGGCTCCTACGGCTCGACCCGGTCCGTTGGTTTCGGCAATATCTGCCGCCTGCGAGAGTGTGACGGGGGCGTGACGTAACCAATAACTTTTACCCTGTTCCTGCGCACAAGCGCTCACCATCAGGGCCGACCCACCAAACAGAAGAATCAAGAGTGTGCGCATACGCTCTCCTTTCTACACCATTTAGATTCCGGTCGCCGGCAAGGTGTATCGCTCCTGGATCGCAGTGGCCACGCGTTGACGGCTCTCGTGCGCGGAAAGTTCCGGCATGTCCTCCACCTCATGGACAATCTCCGCTAACGAAGGGTCCTTGATGGCCGTTTTCATCCATCGAGAATAATCTCCCTGCCGAAGATGATGGAGCCACGTCTCGTCGTCGATGCCATCCGCGAGCTGACGGAACATGATGAGATTCTGCGCACGGAGATTGAGCTTGCCGTCGGGACCTCGGAAATAGAAACTGCGCTCAGGAGGCAGTTCCCCCTCCGCATATTTTCGCCGATGCCGTTGCCGTTCGGCGCGCGGAACCGCCATCAGCAGTGCCTCGGGCGGCAGATCTTCGGCTCTTTGCCAGAACAGGGCTTCGCCCGGCTTCAACTCATTCACAGCGATCATCCGGCGAGAACGACGATGATGCCCCAGAGGCTGTAACGTTGAGGCCGGCTCGTGGCCCAGCGCTACGGCCAGATCGACCGAATCGAGCACTTGAGGCGCGAGCCGATCAGGGTGAACGGTAACGAAGATCATGCTGTGAAGGACCTCAAGAGATTCCGGCATCGCGGGCCAGCGTTTCGGCATGAGATGATGCGCCTCATCCACTACGATCCGATGAGGCCGCCCTGTGCGCACTCGCCTCTCTTGCAATTTGGGCAGCAGTTCCAAAAAGAACGCTGGACGGTCTTCAAGGGAAAGTCCGACGAGGTTGACGAGGACCTGCGCCTTGGGATTTTCCAGGGCAGTCATCACCTCGACCACCGTAGGGCCTCGCTGCGAATTCCCAAACATGATCATCTTTTCCATCGAGGGATAATCGCCCTCTGGATCAATCACGCAGCTCTGATAGCCCTGGTCGACCAACTGTTCAAGGACGGCATGTGCCAAGGTCGATTTTCCGCTGCCGGACGTGCCTGCGATCAACAGATTTTCCCCTACCGGAGACATCGTCACTGAGTCACCTCCCTGTCGTGACCCCAGCGTGATGCGGTGGCGGGTGAGCCGTCTGGCGTGACCCGCCATGTCGTCTGCAACCAGGGCAAGCAACGCTTCGCTCGTACCGGCACCGTTGCTTCGAGCGGTCACCCAATCGGCTGCGTCACGCAACGTGGGCACCGCGCTGGCCACCGCGACGGCCAGCTCGCTGGTTTGAAACAGGGCATGGTCGTTTTCGCTGTCCCCGATGCCGACAACTTCGTGGGGCGACAGCTGCAGTTCATCCAGCGCTGCAGCCAAGCCGGTCGCCTTGTTGATGCCAGGAGGCAGGACCATGACCGACTCCCGGTTGAAGATGACGTGATGTTCGAGTCCCAGATCCCGAATCGCTTCCATGATCGGTACTTCGTGTGGCCTCACAGTCGCTATGATGGAGTCGCCCACATCGAGCGGAGTCACCCCTTTTCGCGTCAAGGTGTCGATCAAGACGGCAGAGGCCGGGTCCGCGAGAAGACGTTGGTCGCGGGTCGCAGGACGATACAACACGGCGCCGTTCTCAGCAACGATTCTGGCGCACAGCGTGGCTTGCGGAAAGAGCGGTAACAGTTCACGCAGCATGCGTCCCGTCACGAGAATAAACTTCCGCCCCGAGGCCACCACCTGTTCAAGCGCGGCGGCCGTCGAGGAATCGACAAGACCGTCTTGGGCTAGCGTTCCGTCGTAATCTATGGCGACTGCAGCAAATCGCATCGCTATGTCACACCTCGCGCCTACCAGGGAGAAGGGGAACCCTTCCCTTGTCGATTCCGGCGCATGCTGTTGTAAAGGGAATGCCGGCATCGAGCCGCTCTCGATGCCGGTCATAGAAATAGGCGGTAGCGGTTAGGCGGCCAGCGGTCGTGTCAACTTTAGATCGTCCTGAATATCCTCGGCTCCCGCATCCCACGCCAACTCGATCGCCAGCGCCCTGTCCCAATTCGTCGGGACTGAACCCCGCAGCGTCGCCACACCCTCCGCAACAAACACCGTCACGTCACGCAAGGAGGGCCGGCGGCTGAACCACTCCATCAGCGTTTCAGTCAAGCTCTCGTCGTGATTGACTTCGCGTGCGACATACCAGTCCTGGACTAATTGCAGCATGACGCCTCCTTCACAATTGACATGAGAGGACCCCGTCTGTGCCCATCAGACCATAAGGCCACGACTAGGGACATTAGTGAACTCTCTAGCTCACCCTAGGGTCCGCCCCCAGTCGTGGCCTCGGCAGTTTCCTAGCGAACGGTCCCTGGTTCTTCGTCAACACGTGCCGCGCTACGCTCTTCACTAGTTGAAGTCCGGCGGTCCTCCTTCTGGACAGGCGCTTCACGAGCCATGTCCCTCCCGATCATGATGTTGCCAGCGATATTTTGCTCGCCTATGGGATCACCTGACTTGGCTCGTACCACATACCTCACCTCACCCGGATCGCGAAAACAGACGCTAGCCGTTTCATTGGGCCCCAATTTGGCCGAATATTCATTGCGCTTGGTTCCAAATCCCAGCAGACCACCGAAGTTGCGCTGGCACGAGAGGTTTTCTGTCATTGGATTCAAGAAAATCACCTTGACATTGTCCTGGCGTTTATTGATCCAACGAACCTCATCGCCGGGATTGACCGTCACTGATGCAGGCTCGGCAGTCTCACGAATCACCACGTCCTTCACTTCGCCCGTACGGGTCAACGTCGGCAAGCTCTCTCCGCCGATGGTTTGACAGCCGGCAAGCATCAACAGAGCAGACCCAAGGATGATGCGATGTCCTTTCATTGTGTTTCCCTCCATGAAAATGTGTAACACGTGATTGAAGTACGACCGCTGAGTGATGCGCAAGAAACAATCACCAAGATGTGCAAGAGACAGGCCGCATGAAATTGACGAAAACGCTTGATGGTGGCTGCTTCATAGCGACACTCCGCCGACGTTCAGACAACTAAGCCCGTCGCCGGACAAAAACTCCTTCGCCGTTCTTACACACAACAAGAGGGGGATACAGGGTAGGAACCTTGCCCCGCCTCGACCGGAACAAATGCCGATCGGGCGGGACCAGGCCTGGGTGCGAGTTACTTTTTCTTCGCCTTGTCGGCGTCGTGTTCGAAACCGGGCGCGGGGGTCGCAGGGGCCGACCGATGCGTGCCTGTCGCGTCTTCACCCATTGTCGCGGCGCCGGACAGCGTACCAGGATCGCCAGCCTTGGCCTCATTGCCGCCGCCCGCTCCCTTAGGCTCATTTCGCTTCTGCTCGATCTCATCCATGAACATCGCCAAATCCGGCGACATATCTTTCGCATCCTTTGAACTCACACTGGGGAGTAGTTCCTCTTTGGTCGCATTGAGCACCAGCTTGTCGCCCTTTTCCTGGAACTTGCTCCAGGGCAGAGGGCGGGCCGATTGAGCATCCTTCAACTGGAACATCACGTATTCGATGTTCTGCGTTTGCTCGTCCTTCAGGACCTTGGTGATCTTGCCAAGCTGTTCGCCCTGGGTATTGGTCACCGGTTGATTCAACCACTTGCTGTCGGTGACTTCCTTCAGTTTGCCCTGACGAACCGGCGTTGTCGCATATTCGTCGGGAACGCCTGGCTGCCCGGGAGTGAGATCGGTTTGCTTGTCATGCGGAATTTTGTCAGCCTGCGGCATGCCGCCTCCGCCCATCGTGGTGGACCCTGACGGCTCTGCCATGACAGGAACCGGACCGGTCATCACGAAACAGGTCAACAAGGCCAAAATCATCATCGTCAGCATTGTAGTCTTCATGAAAGCCCTCCTGTTATTAGTAGGAATTCGCCGTTCGACCCAATCACTTGCCATCTGGCTCAGATACTCCCTCGACGACGGCAGCAAGCCGGCCTCGCCTCGATCAGCAGCTGGTCCTCCCTCTGCCGGCGTTTCGAATGATTTCTTCTCAGCGCTGGCTGCACGCTTGTGCATATAATCACCTCTCGTCTAGCCTGTGTGCCCGCATTGCCGACGAAACTTGTACGTGCCGGCTCAGATCCTCTACTGCTCCGCGAACATGCCCCTTGTTACCGGTCACGGCCATACGGTTCGTATGATCATGATCGGCTTGTTTCTGGGACCCGGCTCCGGATACCACGGTCACCGGAAACGTCAGAATGACCGTTAGCCCGATCACGACGCCAATTTGACGCAGCAACTGGCCCATCACCACATGCCTCGGAAGGATGCCGCGAGATCGAGGGGCCCTTCGTTCGACTCATTCAGGACCCTCGTGCAAATCGTGGGCCGCTTCGAAGATGCGGGATTTCCCCAGCTTGCGGAGATCAGCCTCTACATTGTCCAGACAAATTGTCTGGACATGGACAGAAGGTCCAGCCGATCAGTGGCGTACACGACGAAGGTTGAGTGAGAGACAGCACGACCGCATCCCGTCGGCACCCTGCTTGCACCCTCATTCCCAGTCTCCCAGTCGCCGGTCGGCCCGTATCGACTGGTTTCGGCGCAGCGCCGGCCTCATTGAGTTCGATGAACTGCTTGTCGTGCAACACACATCATCGTCAGGCACCAAACACTCTGTTCACGACGATCGCATTTGCCAGGGGCGAGTAGAGCGCCGAAGGGAAAGTGGCAAAGCGCCGGATGATACGGAGGTTCTCATGATGATGTTTTTGACAGGACTCTTGCTCACAGCGGTGATTGTGTTCGCCTTGTATGCGTTTGGCGTGTTCAGCACACCGTATCTTGACGCGTTTCGTGTGGCCTTTTACCTGCTGTTGGTGCTGCTGATTCTCTCCATATGGGTCAGCGTCGGTCACGAACCGCACCAAGGACAAGACACCACCGTGGGAGCGGCGAAGCAATGAGGGAACCAGGAACAGGACGATCCAAAGTCGTCGTCGTGACAGGCGCGTCCGCCGGTGTCGGAAGAGCGATCGTGCGCGAGTTCGCTAAGCATGGGGACTCCTTGGGTCTTCTCGCGAGAAGTCGTGACGGATTGGCAGGCGCGCGGCTCGATGTGGAACGCCTAGGCGGTCGTGCCCTTGAGATCCCCACGGACGTCTCCGATGACCGGGCGGTGGACGAGGCGGCAGAACGCATTGAGCAGGAATTGGGACCCATCGATATCTGGATCAACAATGCGATGGTCTCGGTCCTCTCTCCGGCCCTTCAAATGAACGCGGACGAATATCGCCGCGTGACAGACGTCACCTACCTCGGCTATGTCTATGGCACGCTGGCAGCGCTTCGGCGTATGGTCCCGCGTAATCGTGGTGTTGTCGTCCAGATCGGCTCCGCACTGGCCTACCGCTCAATTCCGTTGCAGTCCGCCTACTGCGCCGCCAAACACGCCGTGCAAGGCTTTACGGAATCGCTTCGATCCGAGCTCATCCACGACGGCAGTCGAGTTCATCTCACGAGCGTGCAGCTGCCGGCGGTGAACACCCCGCAGTTCTCCTGGATCAGGACGCGTATGCCGCGCCACCCTCAGCCGGTTCCCCCCATTTATCAGCCAGAAGTCATCGCGCGCGCCGTCTATTGGGCGGCACATCACCGTCGCCGAGCGTTCGCTGTCGGCTTCCCGACCGTCCAAGCGATCATCGGAGATAAATTCATCCCCGGCACACTCGACCATTACCTCGCCTCTATCGGATATGAATCGCAACAAACGCAAGAACCGGTGCAACCGGGGCGTCCGGACAACCTCTACCGCCCCTTGCCGGGTGACTATGGCGCCCGCGGACAATTCAGCGATCGGGCGCTCGACTACAGCGTGCAAGCCTGGATGAATCAGCATCGCGGGTGGCTGGCCTTGGCCGGAATGGGACTCGCGGCCTGGTGGTTTCAGGCCCGTTCGAGATCCAATGGCGTCCCACGGCTCATGCCTCGACCCGCTTCCGCGGTGTCGGCCCAATTGTTTGACGAGCCTGTGACCCGATGACGGAGCTGCTTGCGGCGTGCAACCAGATAGCGATGTCCCTGGGCGTTCACATCATCTTCGCCGCACTCGGGATCGCGATGTGTTTACTGATGACCGCCGCAGAATCGGCTATGTGGATCCTACGGCGACCTTTACGCTGTTGCATCTCGTGCTTGCCAGTGTGGTGTGCTGGGCCACGTGGCGTCACATTGCGGCAGTCATGCCATCCGCGCTGAAAGACGCATGAGCAGATATGAACGTCCAGTGGGAACAAATCAGTGTCCCGTTGCATATGGGGCGCGTCCACACGAGAGTCGGCGGATGCCCATCCGCGCCGCCAGTCGTATTCGTGCATGGATTCGTGCTCGCCGGTGATTACATGATGCCCGCCGCCAATAGGTTGTCGCCCTTTGCCAGGATCTATGTTCCGGATCTGCCAGGTTATGGATTGAGCGACCGGCCGCCGCACCTCGACCTGCATCATCTCGGAGACTGTCTCGCCGAGTGGATGCAGCAGTTGAAGCTGTCCCGTGCGCATTTCATCGCCAATAGTTTTGGGTGTCAGATTCTCGTGGACTTTGCCATTCGGTATTCCGAACTCGTGCAGCGACTTGTGCTCCAAGGGCCGACGATCGATCCCGCCGCCCGGTCGCTGGGCACGCAGGTACTTCGTCTCATGAAGAATTCCCGGATTGAATCGCCCGGACTGGGAAGGCTGATGCTCCGCGACTACTGGAGAGCAGGCTGGCGGGGCATTGCCGCCACCGTGCGCATGGCTTTGTCTGATCGCCTTGAGTCGAAGCTGCCTCACATCAGCGCACCGACGTTGGTCGTCCGAGGCTCCCGCGATGTCCTGGTTCCGCAGGGCTGGGCCGAACGGATCGTGCGGTTGCTGCCAAAAGGACATCTGCTCGTGCTTCCCGGATTGGCCCACACGATCAACTACACGGCGCCGGCGATTTTCATCGATGCCATTCGACCCTTCTTACGGTTGTGACATGTCGGACAAACCAAGTTATCTGGCAGATTTCGATTCTGCGTCGGCAATGCTCTCGGCGCTCGGCCGCTTTTTACATGGCAGGGATTTCCCTATGCTGGGAGCCGTTCCGCCGTGGGCCAGGCCGGCCGTCAAGGGACTTTCCGCCATGGTCAACCAGCTGCCATCGTTCCTGCAGGAGCAAGTCTATATATGGAGCGGCTGGTTTGAGGCGATTGCCGCGCGCCAACTCGACCGCGTCACCGAAACCGATCTGGCGCGCTGGGCGGTCAATCAATATCCCAAACGACGCTATCCCGCTGTGGCCATTGGATCTTCGAACGGCGCCGCCACCCATCTCTGGGCGGCGTTGGGAATTCCCTGGCTCCCCCAAACCTTTCTCGTCCCGGTCGCACGGTCCGGTGTCCATCCCGACGACCCCAAAGACGAACTCCGATGGGGTCTGGAACCAGCGCGCACTGTACTCGAACGCAATCCGGGATTGCAGCTCCACCATATGCACGATCCCGTCCAAGACCGCCTGATGGTCCGCCGGATGAGCTATTTTCGTTTGAAGAAGCTCTCGTTGGGAGAGACCTATCGGACATTCCTCGATCAATGTCTGGAACCGGGAGGCACCATCGTGCTCGTGGATTGCCGACTATCATGGCCGGTGACCGATTGCGGCGGCCGTCATCTCTTTCAATTCGGCGCACTGGGAGGCGCCACGCGTGAGGAAATGCATCGAGGCGGTCCTCGCGTCGCCGAATATCTGCGCCGGTATCGTTCACACCGCACGAAGTGGGATCCGCCCGAAGCGGATCGGAAGGCGCCCGAAGCCGAATGGGGGTTCGCTCCCTCGCTCGGCGACGAAGTTCTGGCGTATGCTGCGGAACGCGCCTGTTCGGTGCACCGTCTGGTCTTCGAGGAGCCCGAGGCGATGAGTCCGATGGTCGCCGATCTTCATCGCTGGTGGAACGAGCGGCGCGGGCTGTCCTCCACACGCCTCCTCGTGGATTCGTTCATCCTGATGGAGCCCTATTGGTGCTTGGGCACAGGCTCAATTCCGTTTTGGATGGTGTTTAATACCGAGGGATCGCTTGCCGCGCTCCACTCCTACCTTTCGACGCGGGTCTTCGAGGAAATTTATCTGACCCTGTTTTCCCACGGCGTCGATTCGATCGGTTTACCCTCTATTGCCGACTGGAGCGGCCTCATTCAGCAGGCGACCCTCCGCAGTAAATTCATCGGGGCCGACCCGGTGTCGTTCCCACGCGATTTTGCCGTCTACGCCCGGTATCATGACGATCTGTTGCGGACCATCCCCGAGCGGCACGCCTTGCCTCCCCCGCTCACCCTCAGGCAATTTGACGAGTTTCTTCGAACGTATGCCCACCGGTATCAAGTCGGTTGGATTCGAGACCTGCAGCCACTGGCTGCCTAACGGTGATCGTCCATGGTGGCCAACCGACTGTCCAAGTGGAAGCGCGTGGCGCTCTCCCGGCTGTCGCTGCATTATCCGTCACTGCTCCGGTTTCTTCCCACGCCTCGACCGTTTCACATTCGACGGCACTCCTACGAAGGGCTCTCCTCGCTGCGCGATCTCCTCATCTGCCTGCCCGGAATCGGCGATGAGGCAAGGGATTTCGAAGACTGGGGCTTCGTCGATCTCGTGCGTGCTCACGGGTGGGCAGCCGACGTCTTGTTGGTGGACGCCCATTATGGCTACTACGCCGACCGTACCATTCTCGAGCAACTCCGTCAGGATGTCCTCCTCCCCGCCGCAGCCTCCGGCTATCGGTCCGTCTGGCTGGCTGGCATTTCCATGGGCGGGTTGGGTGCGCTCCTGTATGCCAGCCACCATCAGCAGGACGTGCACGGCGTCGTGGCCGTTGCTCCATTTCTGGGGACGGACACGGTCGTCCGGGAGATTGTACTGGCCGGTGGACTGGCCCAATGGACAACGACCATCACTCCTTCGGATGAGATCCGGACCGTATGGTCATGGATCAGGTCCCGCGGCGAGCGGAATGCGTCTCCGCCGAATATTTTTCTGGCCTTCGGAGACGACGACATCTTTGTCGACGCCCATCGCCTCCTGGCATCAACTCTTCCGGCAGCGCACGTCTTGACCGCGCCGGGAGGGCATCGCTGGCCGGTGTGGCAACAGTTGTGGATGCAATTCCTCCGTCGCCATATTGCTGCCGACATTCACAAGCCACGACCGGCCGAGCTATCCGGTTCTTGAGTGGTGCCGTCTTCGTGTTGGCAATTGCCCTGTCATCGCTGACGGTGTGGCGCGAACCCATCGCACAAGGCCAGGAGTCGAAGCGCTACGTGTACAAGGTCGTCGATATACCGACCGACAACAACGCCATGCAGACGACGCTCAATGAATACGGCGTCGCGTATGGTGTTCAAAAAATCGCTCTCGATAACAGACAGAGTGTCTGTGCGGGGACAGCTTGTCGTCCTCGGCGAACAACGTGCCGTGACGGCCCCCTTTGCCTTTCGATCCTTAAGCCCCCTATTGTTGTGGTCTACCTTTTGCGTGCTATTCACTATTCTCCTGCCACCACAGATCACCGCAAGAGGAGCGTTATGCATCACCACGATCAAACACCCAACCCGCACATGCAGCACTGTCTTGAGGCTTGTGCTGCCTGCGCGCAAATCTGCGACCGCTGCGCCGACGACATGATCGGCATGGAAGGGGGCAGCCATAAGGAGCTTCAAGACCTCTGCATCAGGCTCTGTATGGATTGCGCCGATTTCTGCGCCCTCTCGACCCGTTGGATGAGCCGGCTGTCTCCTTCCACGGAGCTGCTCTGCCGTGCCTGTGCAGAGCTTTGCGACCGGTGCGCCAGCGTCTGCGAGCAGCACTCGCCCCACCACCCGCTCTGCGGCGACTGCGCCGTCGAATGCCGGCGTTGTGCCGCTGCCTGCCGGGACATGGCAGCAGCAATGGCCTGATCTGAAAGGAGGGAGCTGCAATGCTTCGAATCAAAGATGTGATGACCCCGCAGGCAGAAGTCATCTCACCGGATGCAACGACCGAGGATGCCGCCTCAGTGATGAAGACGCTCGACATAGGGGTCCTCCCAGTGTGCGATGAAGAGGGCCTGGTGGGAATATTGACAGATCGGGACTTGGTTGTCCGAGTGCTCGCCGCCACTCGCGATCCGAAGGCAGTGCTCGTCGGAGAGGCAATGACCCCCTCGGTCGTCTACTGCTTCGAGGACGACGACGTGGAGCATGCGGCGACCGTGATGGCAGGTCAGCAGATCCGCCGATTGCCGGTGCTGGACAAGAACCGCAAATTGGTCGGTATTGTGTCCATGGGAGACCTTGCAGTGCACACCCAGGACCATCAACTGACCGGAAAGGTGCTCGAGGACGTCTCGCAACCCTCGCTCCCAAAGCGAGGAGATACAACTGACCATGGGGACGGGTTCGGTCAGGCGGCGTAAACGAGAAGACCGTTATGGTGCGCGGTTCGGCGCTGTTGCTCGCAGGTATATTGGGGGGAACCCTGTCGGGAGCCTGGGTAGCGTCAGTGTGTGCTATCGATCCGCCGAACCCGAGTCCCGGTCCCACGTTTCCGAACCCGCAGCCAGCTCCGCCGCCGGCACCAGTTCCGCCAACGACACCTTTTCCGGGTCCGGGTCCGACACAGCCTCCTCCCCCATCGCCACCGCCAAATCCTCCGCCGTAAGCGAGGAAGACGTTCAAGCGATACGTGAAGTCAACTATGAAGCTGAGCTACTGGGAAATGGTTGCTGTAGGCTGGAGAATTCTCTGGCAGGGTATTGGAGGGTTTGTGCTCACGCTATTTCTCGGCAATATCATCGTCCTCAGCATTCTCCCAGAGCTCACACGTACCGATCCCTCCTACTGGGCGTTGGCCGTTCCGTTGATCGGGGCATTCGTGCTATCCCTCTTTGTCTTATTGCCACTCGTCGTCCGCGGTCTGATCAAAGGCCCCTTTGGGACCTTCCGCCTAGTCGTTAAGCGCGATGAGCCTTGCCGTTCAACCTGACGGCATAGGCGAAGGAAGGAGACGCTATGATCAATCGCACTGCACCCTCAACATTCATGATGGCTTTGCTTGGCGTTGGGCTCGCGGCAGTCATGAGCCAGCCGCCTCCTGTGGCGGCCGAAAGCGCAGACGGTCCTTTGCATCTGGTTTCCGGCACCCTGCTTAAGCTGGATTTAGACACGGGACGGGGACTTTTGAGAACGGATTTGGGCCGCCCCATCTATTTCGACGTCCCCAAGGCCTATCTGTTCGAGAACGTCATCGTCGGGGCACGCATCGCGCTCAGGCTGGACGACCAGGGACGCGCGCTAAGAGTCATGGACACCTCCATTCCGGATCTGATGGCCGAGCCGGACGCGTCGGTTGCGGCAAGCGCACCTGAGTCTGCGGTGCAGTGACGGTCCTGGAAAGCGCCACCTTCGACGGGTAGGCTTACGGCCTACCCGTCCGTGTTTTCCTCCGAATCCCATTCAACGACCGCCTTGAGCGGCAGGTGATCCGAGGCTCGTGCGGAAAGGCGAGTTTGGTGCACGGCGATTGATCTGAGCCGACCGGTGGGTCGAATCCAGATACGATCCAGTGCCAGAGCCGGCCGGAAGGAAGGAAAAGTGGGCAAGGCGCGAGTGTGCCCAAACATAGCCTTGATCGCCCGCAGGGGATGGCCCCAGAGCCACCATTCGTTGAAGTCGCCCATGAGCACGCAATTCGGTCTGACGCACTTGAGCAGCCGCTCGACCTGGATCCGTCGCTCCCAAGGACGCAGCCCCAAATGCGTGGCGATGACTTGCACGGTCACTCCGCCACAGGTTACATCCAGATCGATCGCACCGCGGGGCTCGTAGGCAGGTACACTGAAATCCACCAACCGAATCTCTCCACGCTGGCAGCGAGTGAAGACTGCGTTGCCGTGATGGCCTTTCCGCTCCAACAACGTGGGTCCAGCGATGACCTGATACTTGGATTCTTCTCCCAACCAATGCGCGAGTTCCAACCCGTGCCGATCCGGAGCATCGATTTCCTGCACCGCGATCACGTCCGCGTCCAATTCACGAATGACATCGCGAATGCGGGAAGGATCATACCGACCGTCACGTCCAACGCATCGATGGATATTATAGGTGGCGAACGTCAGCTGCATGTCAGGCCGTCCGTTCTGTGTTCGGCACATCATCTGGCCTGTTGGAAAGCCATCTTCCCAAGGCCCAGGCGATCAGCACGATTCCGACAGCGATCACGACGAGGAGCAGAACACTGCCGAGGCCTGGATGCCGGATGGTTTCGCTCACCTGATCCAGAAACAGCGCGAGGCCCACAAGCCCCGGGAGCTCCCCCAACACCGTCCCAAGGAAAAAGTCCCTCGCCCGAATGTGCGAAGCACCAGCGACGGCATTGAGGATTGAAAACGGCGCAATGGGCAGCATTCGGACCGTCGCGACAGTCAGCACACCTTTTTTGGCCAGGGTGCGGCTGATCCGTTCCACCCATGAGCCCGAGAGATGGTCCATCAACCGCCGGCCCAGCAGACGGCCGATGCCGAAGGTGAGCAACGCGCTCGCGGTCATGCCGATCAGGGCGTACCAGAATCCCCACCACGGCCCGAAGGCGAGAATGGTCACCGCGATCAATACCATCACCGGCATGACCAGCAGCCCGCCAATCAGAAATCCCGCGACAGTCATGAGCAATGCCATTGGCCCATTGGCAACTTCCTCCAACGAAGCCACCAAGGAGGTCACATCCATCAGCTCGCGCAACGGCGTCCACTGCCAGAGGCCGGCAAGCAGAATCAACGCCAGCAGACCGGCGGACCCCGTAATGATTTGCCGAAGCGCAGGCTTTCGACGTTCAGCCGGAATGAATTGGGTTTCATAGGGTCCGCTCGGGTCGATAAAGGCTTCATCGGGTACGACCTCGTTCACATCGGCGGAAACGGTGCCGTCGAAATACCCCAGCGTCCGGGTGCCCCCGCGCAACCGCTCCACCGTGCCGATCAGTGATCCATCTTTTTCGAGCTCATGCGCGACCGCATCTGGACTGACTCCAAGATGTTCTGCGAGCAATGCATGGCGGAATGCGGCGATCGATCCACGTATGGCCCGATTCCCTGACGCTTCGATCGCGAGGTCGCACTCCGTATCGAATCCCATGGAACGATTGCTCAGGTTGGCTGACCCTATCCGCACGAAGTCATCGTCTACGACGCAGACTTTGCTGTGCATGCTGATGCATTGCCCGCGAAGGTCGGGCACCTTGGGATAATTGAGATTCAAGCGGTGAAACCGGTCCGCGGCACGGAGCTGCTCGAGGACCCGTCCTCTGAGCACGTCCATCGTGTGCTGCTCGAGCCAACCGTCGCTGTTCGGATGCAACACCATGACGATTTCCGGTCCTTTCGGATCCTGCAGCCGTGCAGCAAGGCAGTCCGCAATCGTTCGAGAAGTCAGATACTGCGTCTCTATGTAGATGTGGCGACGCGCCTTATTGAGACTGTCCAAAAATAAGGCCTCCACTTCGCTCACGGACGCGCGCTCTCCGAACGCGGGTGCTGTCCTGGCAATGGCGACAGGGACATCCGACAGCTCCGGCTTGACGGCTTCTGGCCACAGGGCCTCCGGACGGCCGTGCACGCGAGGAAAAATGGACCGTCCAGTCGCGGCAAGCCAGCGGTCGCGGGCCAACTGCCCAAGCGCCTCGGCCACCGGGCCGCTCACCATCAACTGCACGTCATGAAACGGCCGGCACGGAGTCTCATCTGTCAGCAGCAAACGGTCCGGATGGTTGGCAACATGACGGCTGGTATCCCAGCGGCATTGGGCAAAATCCAACCCACCGACAAAGGCCAGGGCATCGTCGAGGATGACCACTTTCTGATGATGAGAGGCACCGACCGGATGCGTGCCGTCCTTGTGGAAATGCAGCCGTCGGTGCGCCGCGAGCTTCGACGGAAGCCACCATTCCCGCTCCTTCCAGTAGATCATGTGGAAATCCCACGTCAGAACGTGGATATGCAGCTGTCGCCGCCGGATCAACAGCGCATGGAGGAATTCGCCTAACCGGTCCGGAAACCCGTCGGATTCCCGGTCGATCAACATTCGAATCCGGCTGTCGAAATCCCAGCCAAGGATGATGATGCTGTGGCGGGCGTGGAGGGCCGCGGCGCGAAACGCCAGGAAGTAGGATTCTCCGTCGATGAGGAACGCCGCATCCTCGGCGCGCTCCACGCGCCAACAATTGCGGCCGGGCACGAATAACGAGGACTGTGCAGCGGAGGATCGGGAGCCCGGGCGGGGCGATTGCTCCGACTGCTTCTGTAATTTTCTCGCGACGTTCATCTTGCGGTCAGGGGAGAAGTGCAAATCGAGTGCCCTTGCCGGAGTGAAAAACGTAACCGATACGTCCTTCAGGGAAACGGTCTGTCGGATAGACGCAGGCTGGGGACCAGGTGTCCTATGTCAGACATTTTGTCCACATTCTTCAAGTGCGTCTCCGGTCATCGGCCTACACACAACAGTGATGCGCTCCAGCCGGTCAACAGGTCTGTCTCTTGCACCGCCTTTTCCACGGTCGTGATGTTCTGCACCTGGGGCTCACGCTAGGTCCCGCCTGCGGTGTGGAATTCGTACATGTCAATTCAATCCGTCTTCTGCATATCGATAGAATTCGAAGGGGACGAACCGCCATCACGTGCCCGGAAAGGATCTGAATGTCACCCTCGAAACAGCAGCGTCCTCCTCAGCAACAGTCACGACAGCCAGGGTTGGAAACCGACATGCGGCCTCGACCGAAAAGTGAAGGCCCGTCGCACGGTGGATGCGGCAAACTCTTGAACAAGGTCGCGCTCATCACGGGCGGCGATAGTGGCATTGGCCGAGCCGTGGCCGTTGCGTACGCCAAAGAAGGGGCCGATACGGCCATCGTCTACTTTAACGAGCATGAAGATGCGAAAGACACTCAGCGGCTGGTCGAACAGCAGGGTCGTCGGTGCATCCTTATCTCAGGCGACGTCGGGAAAGAGCAATTCTGCCACGAGGCGGTGGAACGTACCGTGCGTGAATTGGGGGGGTTGGATATTCTCGTGAACAATGCCGCCGAGCAGCATCCGCAGGACAGTCTGGAGGAAATTACGGCGGACCAGCTCGAGCGGACGTTCCGGACGAATATTTTCTCGTATTTCTTTATGGGGAAGGCCGCATTGCCTCACTTGAAGGAGGGAAGCACCATTATCAATACGACTTCGGTGACGGCCTATAAAGGCAGTGCCCAGTTGCTCGACTATTCGTCGACGAAGGGCGCAATCGTCGCCTTCACGCGGTCTCTGTCTCAGGCGCTCGCCGGCAAGCAGATCCGAGTCAATGCCGTGGCGCCAGGTCCCATCTGGACGCCTCTGATCCCCTCCACGTTTCCCGCGGAAAAGGTCGCCACATTCGGTGCCGACGTTCCGCTCAAACGCGCTGGGGAGCCCGAGGAAGTCGCCCCGAGCTATGTCTTCCTTGCGTCGCCGGATTCATCCTATACGACCGGCCAAGTGTTGCATCCCAACGGAGGCACGATCGTCAATGGATGAGGCGAGAGGCGCAGGGCGTTGTTCATGAATGCAAGGAGGAGAATCCCATGGCCAAGCGGACTCCGAAGTCTAAAAGCTCACAACCCCAAGATGCAGTCCACTTGTTGAAAACCGATCACAAACAGGTGCGCAAGCTGTTCGAACAATTCCATGACGCATCGGATGATGACAAAGGATCCATCGCGTCGCGGCTGTTCACCGAGTTGGATATTCACTCGAAGGTGGAGGAGGAACTGTTTTACCCGGCCGTGCAGTCCAAGCTCGACTCGCTGGGCTATGAAACGCAGGGCAACGGGCTCGACGTCACGGACGACGGCGAGATCGACCCGGAAAGCGAAAGCGCCATCGATGAAATCGACGGTGCCGAGCTCGAGGAACTCGATGACGAAGACGAGGAGGAAGCAGAGTCGGAAATCATCACGGCCGCCTACGACAGCCACAGCATGGTCAAGGACCTGATTCAACAGCTCCGGACTCTCGACCCGAAAAGCAGCGATTTTCGGGACCTGTTTTCGGAATTGGAGGATGCCGTCATCGAGCATGTCATGGAGGAGGAGGAGGCGATTCTTCCGTTGGCGGCAGCCCAACTCGATGTGCAGACGCTCGGGATGACGATGCAGCGGCGGAAGGACGATCTCACGTCGCAATCCCCCCTCGCCGCCTAACGTGCCCGATGGCATAAGGAATGCGCAACTGGAGTTGTCTTGCACCGATTACACAGCGCGATGGAGCATGAACGATCCGGGCGCGCCCCCGTTTCGGATCGCTCGTCATTGAGCCTGAGAGTCGCCCACTCTCAATGTCATGACCGCCCCACCGTGTCGAACAACGTTCGGCGCAAGACGGCATAGGCAGAGGAGCAACGCTCCTCTGCCTTACCTCACGTACGGGGTGACACTCCGCAAGAATCGACCGACAGCTTGTCCCGGAAGAGACAACTCGCGCAGCGGCAGAGCCCCACATCGCACCAGAATCAATCCAGTCTCAGCGAATCCAATGAGCACAGAATCCGGAACGGCTGGCCCTGCTTTTGCACAAACCCATGCCGAGTCGCTCAACACCAATAGACGAGGAGTCACTCATGGAACACCAGACTAATGAGAGGCGGCCCGACGTGCTGCGCACGCTCCTAATCGGACGGCGATCGACGCTCCAACGTGAAATCGATCATCTCATTGCGCAACACCGGGACAACCATACGCACTTCCGTGACAACTCCGTCCTCGACGTCGAGGACATGTCGTTGCGCGACGCCACCGGCGCCCAGCAGATTGCACTCCTCGAAGCCCGTACACAAGAACGGATCCAACTGGACGAGGCATTGCGCAGACTCGACGAGGGCACCTACGGGATCTGCGAGGATTGTGAAGCTCCCATCTCCCCGGCCAGGCTTCGAGCACTCCCCTTTGCACGGCGATGCGTGGCCTGCCAGGAGCAATATGAGCTGTTCGAGAACATCATGCGACGCGAAGACCGCGAAGAGATCTAAGGAGGATTCATGCGCGAAGGCCGATCACACAACGACGACATGGAAGAACGCGAGATGGAGGAAGGAGAAGGGGGCGAGGACGTCTTCGAAATGTTGAAGACTGATCATCGCCATGTGCAAGACCTTTTTACGAAGTTTGAGGACGCCGATAAACGGGCTCGCGCGTCGATTGCCGACGAGACCCTGACGGCTCTGGAAGTCCATGCGGCGCTGGAGGAGGAATTGGTCTACCCTGCCATTGCCGAAGTGATTGACGACGAAGACCTGGTCAATGAGGCCAAGGAAGAACATCACGTGGCCAAGCTCTTGATCAAAGAGCTGCGCAAGATGGATGCGGAAGACGAAGGGTTTTCGACCAAGTTCAAGGTCTTGGGCGAGTTGGTTGCCCATCATATCGAAGAAGAAGAGGGAGAAATGTTCCCTCAAGCCCAGGAAGGCGGCTTTGAGCCCAAAAGCATCTCCGATGAAGTCTCCAAGCGCAAAGGCAGATTGATGCAGAAATACGAAGGCGGCAAGAAGTCGTCAGGGTCACGACGAAAAAAGGCCGCCTAGAGCGAAACCCGGTCGCCGCCTGCGGGGCCCTGAGTTCCTCACTGGGACTCAACCTGCAGGCTGGCGCGACCGGTCAGGCGCCTTCGGCAACAATGGAGGTCAGCCGTCGGACCGCCGGGAAAGACGGTCATGCACGTCGGCGAGACATTGATCTGGGGACTGCTGGCCACTGGTCTCTTGACGACACTCCTGCGTGTCGGCCAGGCGCTGCATCTCACCCGGATGGACACAACCCTGCTGCTTGGCACGATGGTCACTCCTGATCGGGATCGTGCCAAGGTCATTGGCTTTGTCATTCACTTCCTCAACGGCTGGTGGATTGCACTCATCTACGTGCTGTTCTTCCATGCCTTTGGCATGGCGACGTGGTGGCTGGGAGCACTGATGGGGATCGCACACACGGCATTTATTCTGGTTGCCGTGCTCCCCTCCCTCCCCGGCCTTCATCCCCGAATGGCTTCAGACAGCACCGGCCCGCGTCCGACGAGAATGCTTGAGCCACCGGGCTTCCTGGCGTTGAACTACGGGTATCGAACCCCCTTAGCGGTGTTGATCGCCCACATTGCCTACGGCACTGTGCTTGGGGCCTTCTATCGCCTCTAGCGCCCGCCTCCATTGATCCGGCCTATGCTTTCTCCGCAACGCTCAACAGGGCGCCGAGATGCGCCACATGGGTCAACGCGAGAGGAAAGTTTCCAAGAAATTCGCCGTCCTGATGGCGGATTTCTTCGGGAAATAATCCCAGATCATTCGCGTGAGGTGCCAGCCGAGCGAGGAGGCCTTGAGCCTCCTCCGGTCGCCCGGCGGCGGCCAGTGCTTGCACCAACCAGAAGCTGCATGGCAGGAAGGCCCCTTCCTCGCGGCCGGTCCCCTGCTCCGCGATATAACGGTAGACGAGGGGACCGCGCGTCAGCCACCGCTGGATCGTCGAAATCGTGGAGATCATCAGGGGATCGCGGCCGTCGATGAAGCCCGTGAGGCCGAACGTGAGTGCGGCAGCATCCAGCCTGGTGCCTCCAAGAACCTGGACGAAGCTACGGCGGGTCTTGGAATACCCGGACTTCAAGATGGCGTGCACCAACGCCTCCCGCGCCTGACTCCACGCCGCCGTTGAAGGCTTGACGCCCAGCTTTCGGGCCAGACGTTCGACGCGATCCAACGCCGTCCAACACATGACTTTCGAATGAACGTAGTGTCGCGCTTCACCGCGGATCTCCCAAATTCCGTGATCGGGATAAGGCCAGGACATGGACAGAATATTCCCGACCTCGACGATCCAGCGTTTGGTGTCACGGTCGACCGGATAGCCTGCCTCCACAGAGAGCGAGATCGTATCGAGCACCTCTCCGTAGACGTCGAGCTGCTCCTGGGCAAACGCGGCGTTGCCAAGCCGAACCGGTTGTGAGCGACGATATCCTTCGAGAAAGGGCCATGACCGTTCAGGGATCGACGCCTCCCCATGCAGGGTGTACATGACTTGTAATTCTGGATAGGTCAACGTCGTGGCATGCGTCATCCACTGCGTGAATGCCAAAGCCTCCGCATCGAATCCAAGACGGAAAAACGCATGGGCCGTAAAGGAGGCGTCGCGGAGCCAGCAATAGCGATAGTCCCAATTGAGGTCGCCGCCCAATCGTTCTGGCAGGGAAGTGGTCGGCGCAGCGACAATGGCGCCTGATGGCGCATAGCTGAGCAACTTCAGCGTAATCGCGCTTCGGATGGCCTGGTCCCGCTGGGCGCCGTCGTACCGGCAACTGCGCGACCAACCGGTCCAATAGGCCTGCGTTTCCGCAATCGCCTCCTCCGCTTCGATCAAGTGCGGGTACACGCCCGGGGCTTCCTCGGTATAGACCAACCACAACGTCAGGCTGTCGCCTCGCGAAACCCGAGCACGCCCGCTCAAGAGACCGGGACTGATCTCCATCGGGCTATTCACGGCGACAACGATCATCCGTCCTCCGAAATCGGCGCAATAGCCGGCGCGTCCTCGTTGTACGAAGGACGGAACCGTTCGCCCGTCGTCCGGACGTAGTTTGATCTTGATTGAGAACTCCACCGTACCGTCCAGTCCTTCGATGCGACGCAGGACTTGACGCAGCGGGAATCGCGCCGGGGCCTGCCCTCCGTCCGCTGCGACAGGCATCAGATCGGTCAGCTGCGCCCTTCCATGGGTGGTTTCAAATTCTGTGGTGAGGACCGCTGTATGGCCTTGGTAGGCCCGTTTCGTCCGGAAAAAGGACGTCGGATTCACTTCGCAGTACCCGCCGTGCTCCCAGTCGAGCAAACGGTTGAAGCATGACGGACTGTCGAAGCGCGGCAGACACAGCCAGTCAATCGATCCACGACTGGACACGAGCGCGCCGGTCCGGCAGTCGCCGACCAGCGCATAGTCGTGAATCGGGGGATACGCAGTGAACGGCAGGCACGCGTGCTGATCTCTTTCAGGTTTCGATGTCAAACCCGTCATCCTTCCACCAGCGCCACCCTCCGTCCAATTCCATGACAGGAAATCCCTGCCCGGCGAAGTGCACGGCGGCAGACGCTGCGAGATGACAGACGAGTGAATAACAGTAGATCACATTCGTCCGGTCCTTGCGCAAACCTTGAAGGCTCGACCAACGCTCCTTCGGTAGATTGACCGCTCCCGGGATATGGCCCTTGGCATAGTCTTCGGCGGCGCGAACGTCCACGATATTCACGTTGCCCTCTTTCATCATGCGCTCCAACTCCACCGGGCCGGTGGTACAGGCGAGTTTGGCCTCGAAATACTGCTTGGCTCTGGTCGGATCTTGTATCATCGTTGCCGGCATTAATTCCTCCTCTACAGACCCCAAATTGTAAATCTAAAATTTGACAGCCAAGATCGGGTTCCTACTGCACCATTCCATGCGGCACCTGACGACTGGCATCATGTGCCTTGTTGTCGGCCTCTACTGACGCTGCTATGCTGGACACCGCGTCTCTCACCCTTGTCGGCCGGGTGCTTCTCGGCCTCCACTGTCGAAAAAAAGCGGCGGTTGGCGGAGGAACTTCGTTCGGCGTGCTCCTTCACTCTTGTTCTTCCCGTTGAAGGACGTCCGTCATGTGCTGCGTGTCGCCTGACGTCAATTTTCCGCGAGGGACGTGGCGCGCATCCTGATAATCACCGCATTCCAGGTCGGCGAGGTACTGCGACCAGGACAACAACGTTCCCTGGCACACCTCACGGTCTGCCGGCAGGCACTGCATGTCCAGTTTCATCCGTCGCACCATTTCATGCATGAACCAATCGGGTATGCGAAGCCGCTGCTCCGGATAGATGAACCCAAAGAGAATGACGTGGCTGAACAACACCCGCCAGTGGATGCCAAAGCGGAACAGGAGCCGCGCCCAATCCATGGTGTGAGCCCGAGCCTTCAGCAAATGCGCGATATCGCCCCCGTCGTACCGATTACGCTCCATCACAAATGCTTTGGACCAGAGCATTTCTTCGGCTGGCACCACCCGGACCGGGATGCCGAAAATCTCCGCTGGAAGCGCGTAACGGAACCACGCCTCATCCACCGTGCAGAGACCATTGCCCGAGCTATAGATGATGTCGATGCTGCAATCGTCCTTATAGGCTTTGCCGAGCCAGTGAGGAAAACGCCACTCCGTACGGAAGCCGGCATCCGACAATCGCTGCATGAGCCGCACGCGGTCTGCCGGAGTGACGAACAGATCAAGATCTTTTGTCCGCCGGACTCGCCCGGTGTAGCTTTCCAAAGCGAAGGCTCCGCCGACCAGGAACGGAACTTTGGCCTTCACAAGACCGTGCAGGGCCTCACGGTAGACGTCGATCGCTGGATCAGCTGGATGCCCGGCTGATTGCAGAGTTCCATTGAATTGCTGAGCTAGACCTTGAGCATTTGACTTCATCACCAGTCCCTTCTCCGGCCCTCAGGAGGCGACCGGCGCAGCCACCGACGGTATTTCAACGAACCGCATGGCGCGGCGACCGGGAAACTGCTTGTACAGAAGCGGCAGCGCGACGTTGTAGACCGGAGTCCCGCCCAACGTTCTGCCTTCAGGGCTGCCGTTGTGGGCGTGGCCATGGAAGAGGGCCGTCACCTCATAGCGATTGATCGGCTCTTCCAGCCGGCTCGAACCGAGGAAGGCAAAAATTTCTGCGGGTTCTCCGCGAACGGTGTCGAGAATCGGTGCGTAATGCATGAGGACCACCTTCGAGGGGGTCCGCAGCTTGGCCAATGCCGATTCCAACTTCACAGTTTCCTCCACAGACTCGCGTGCAAACTGCTTGAGCGCGGCTTCACCCCACGGCTGCAAGGCGCGGGCGCCAAAGCCCCCGCAGAAGCCTTTGACCCCGGCAAATCCCACCCCCAGAATCTCTACCGCCGTGCCGTCGAGCACGGTGACTCCTCCGTCGGAAAGTATCCGCACGATCTCGTCCTGTTTGCCGCATTCGAATTCATGGTTGCCCAGCACGGCAAGCATCGGGATTGGCCTCGCGTGGCCTAGTTGATCCACCAACAATCGCGCTTCGTCCGGTTTTCCGTAATCCGTCAGGTCGCCGCAGAGCAGAAGCACATCCGCCTCGCTGCCGAGATCATGAAAGAGGTCCCGCAGCCCCTCGGACGACGTGCGTGGGCAATGCAAATCGCCGATGGCGGCAATCCGCAGGCTTCCCGATTCCCGCACCGTGACAGCTTCCATATCAGATCACGCTCCCTCACCCCGCGCCCGTCCTTCCACTGCGCGGCAGATGGCCCAAACTTTCATCGAGGAGATCGAGATCGAAGGCTTGTGCGGCGGTGGCTCGTTGCACGACCGGCGATGATCATTTGACGGTTGGCCGGTGTGTCGCAACCTGCCGCATGTATTACAACCTACCTCCAGGAGCCTTTGTCCGCTCAGACCTTCAGGAACACCGAGATAGTTCTCGACGAGTGATGGGCCCGGCGCCGCCTCGGAACGCATCTTTCGAGTGTCGCCTCATCGGCGCCGGTTCCACCCAAGGCATCACGACCGATGCGAGCTCTCTCTGGCTTCTCGCAAGGCTTCCTTGCCGCTTTGCGCGTACTCTCTCGCAGAACGGCCGGCTTCCTGGACGGTCTCCTGACCCTTTTCATAGTATTCTTTACCGCGCTCGACGGCGCTGTCCCACGCAGAACGTCCGCGTTCCCAGGCTTCATCCTTCGCTCGCGCGGCGTAGTTCCTCAGCATGCCCCTCAATTCCGTTCCGGTTTGCGGAGCAAACAGCAACGCCAGACCGGCTCCGATGAAGGCGCCAGCCACAAAGGCGGACCACCCCATGGCATCGTCTTCGTAATACTCGTAGTCTCCATTCCGCATAGTTCGCCTCCTTAAGATTGTATAGGGTTCTTCTCTGCGCGATGCTCTACCGAATCTGCGCATTCCTCTCCCGTGGTACGTGCGTGCAATCTGCGGACCGTCTGAACATTCATAGAGTTCGTCTCATTTCAAGATGTTTGCTCGGTTTTCACGCGCAGCAAGCGACCCGCAATGCCTGGGAACCGACAGCATGTCCCTCGCCCAGGACAGAATGTCCGAGCCGTTGTGAGAATTGGATTGCGGGCGATTGAATCACTGATTACTATGCTCTCGTCGTTCGACGACGCATTGCATCCATGTCCGAGCCCACCAGCGCCCTCAACGCCGGTACGGAAGCCGACTTGGTTGACGTTATGGAGCGGGTTGACTGCCGGCCGGACGACAGTCATGATTGCGCACCGACTCCAGACGCTGCGGCATTGCGATCTTCAACTCATGCTGCGGCAAGGCCGGATCGTCGTCCAAGTCTCCGATTGCGCCGTCGAAGCACGCTCCGATGAGTTCGTGCTCTACTGAACCCGCTCCCTCGCTGGCTCCCGCTACCTAATCCGAGCGATCGAACGAACCGGTGATCTGACGTTCAGCCTCGAGCCAATGTTCCAGATCATGGCCATGTTCACAGCCGCAGGCCTGGAACAGCACATAGGCTCGCTGCTGGATTCTGCTGATCAGCTGCGGGTCCCGTGATGGCATTGCATGGGACGATTGCGGGTTCGGCTGCCGATTGGACACGCGGGGCGCTTCCATGGGTTCGGCGTGTTTCTGCGCTGCTAGTGTCCGTGAAGGGGATTCACCCTTACTTCCCTTCGTGACCGCTTTTCCTTTCCCACCCCTGCTTCTAGTCGCTTCCGACCCTGATCGTACCTGCATCGGGCTGTCTGAATCGGTCATTCTTGCCCCCAAGTTCAGTTTGATTTTGTTCGCAGAGGGGCGGCGTCACTTCAAGCTTCGAACGTGCCCCTCAACAACACGAAAAACCTACTGTAGCGGCGGCCTCGAAGCCACACGACTCGGGATACCCCCAGTATGGAAGGGCCATGTGGGCATGGGATGGTTGAAATATCCGCGCTCTGTCAGCCACTTCTGCTCTGTGCCTGCCCCAGGAGAGGAACGAATTGCGGATGGGGTATCTCTCATGGTACGGTGTCTCGACTTTCTTCGAGGCAAGGCGGCATGTTTCGCACCTTTGGGCAGAGTTTTTTTCTTCTTCTCCTCACGGTTTGCGCGGTGCAGCTCATGGGCACGGCGTGCGCTGATGATTGCTTGCGCCAATGGTCCACCAGCCCGGTACATGCGCACGATCAACTACCAGGCTCGCCGGACGGCCAGACGGAAACCGACCCGGGAGAAGGCGAGTTCGAGGAATTGGCGCTCGCCCAGGGAGAAGCATTTCGCATCATTCATCTCGCACGGGCCTGTGTCCTGGATAACGCCTCCTGTCCGCGGACTGACTTTGCCTTTGATTGGTTCCGTCCCCCGGCTCTTCCGTAACACACACCGACGGCTCTTCGGATCTTCACAGGCATCACTGCTCCTTCAGGAGCATGCGCGAGGCTTGCTATGAAACCATTGATTGCGACTGTCATATTCACTGTTCTCCTTGTCCCATTCGGGGGCAGCGCACAGGCGGATACAACGTCCCGCACCTTTGCGCTTCACGACATCATCGGATTGGCCATCGAGCGCAATCCAATGATCGCGGGCGCGATGGCGACAATCGATCAAAGCACCGGCAAGCGCACCGCGGCCGGGGCCTATCCCAATCCGATCATCCATGGAGACAGCGGCAAAGGGTATTTAAAGGATGGCGGATCGTTGACCGCTGACGTGCCGGCATCGGCCACCGAGTACATGGCCGGCTTTAGCCAGCCGCTCGAATGGCCAGCCAAACGGGCCGCCCGTCAACGCGCGGCAGAAGCCGGGCTTGCCGGTGCCTCGGTCGGACTGATCGAAACCCGCTTGAACCTGACCTCGGACGTCAAGGTCGCCTTCTATGACCTTCTCCTTGCGCAGCGCGACCTGGAGCTGACGAAAAATAACTTGAGCATTGTCGAAGACGTGCGCCGCGTCGTCAGTCACAGGGTCCGCCTCGGTGAAGCCCCTCAATTCGATTTGATCAAAGCCGAAGTGGAAGTGTTGAAAGCCAATCAAGCCGTCACCCGGAGCGAAAATACGGTGCGCGTCAACCGGGTCATTCTCGATACGTTGACCGCCGGTGCCCTCGGCCCAAATTACGCCGTGAACGGCGATTTTCTAGTCTTCCCATCCAGTTTGGACCTCACCCGTCTGACGACGCGCTCGATGCAAGAGCATCCTTCGATTCAGCGTTTGGCCAAGTCGATCGATCAAGCCGACCACACCATTGAATTTGAGCGGCAGAGCCGCGTGCCAAACGTCAGCTTGAACACCAGCTACGCCCGCGAATACGGCCGTGAAGGCTTCGATGCGGGCTTGAGCGTCCCAACACCATTGTGGTACCAGCAGCAGGGTGAAATCGCCGGCTCGTTGGGTGCCAAGCGCAAGGAAGAAGCCGAACTACTCCGCACACGCAATGAGTTGTTGAGACAAATCAATCAGTACTATCAGGATGCGCAGACCACGGCGAAACTCATCGAAGTGCTGGAGAAGGGCCTGTTGAAGCAGGCGGAGGAAGCGCTGAGGATCGCCAAGTTCAGTTTCCAGCAAGGCGCCGCGAGCCTGTTGGAAGTGCTGGATGCCCAGCGCGTGCAGCGGCAAGTGCTCTTTGACTATGCACAGGCACGCTTTGAGCTGTCCGTGGCGCTGTCACGGCTCGAACGGGCGGTCGGCGGCGTGCTGTGAGGCATCGACCAGGCCATGCACAAGATCAGTAGTACGCAGTATATGTGCCTGAATGGAAGGACCCGTATGACGTCGTCTGGATCCGTCCCTCCTCTCTTCCTCGCCGTGGTCCTATTCACGGCGGGCTGTAACAGCGCGGCCCAAGAATCACCGGCAGCAAAGCCGGCCGGAAAGCCGCACGAGACCGGCATCGTGACGCTGACCGCCGAAGAGATCCGGAGCGGCGCCATCGTGGTCGAGCCTGCCGTGCGCGGCGAGTTTAAGTTGCATCGGGATTTTCCCGCTACCGTGGTCCCGGACAGCCATGCGACCGCCGACATTACGGCGCTTGTGCGAGGCCGCGTCCTCGACGTCTACGCCGATCTCGGCCAGCAAGTCAAAACCGGCGATCTCTTGGCCATTCTGAATAGCAGCGAGCTCGGCATGGCGCAGTCGTCGTATCTCAAGGCCATCGCAAAACTCTACGTCGCGGAACGGGCGTCCGAGCGTGCGACCATGCTGCTCAGGGAAAAGGTGATCGGCCTTGCCGAGGCCCAGCGGCGCCAGGGTGAAATGCTCAGCTTGCGCGCGGAGAAACGCGAAGCCGAAGACCGTTTACGACTGCTGGGCATGAGCGACGAACAAATCGCCAAACTCAACCGTGAGCAGAAGATTGTGTCCTATGTGCCCATTACCGCTCCATTTGACGGCCGGGTGATCGCGCGCAACCTGACCAAGGGAGAGGTCGTCGAGGTTACGGAGAAGCTCTTTACGGTCGCTGATCTCTCGAAAGTCTGGGTGCTGGCCAACATCCCGGAGAAAGACATCACTTTCATACGCGCCGATGCGGGCACAGATAAGTCTGGAGTGGACCAGCTCGTGGAGGTGCTGGTGACGGCGTATCCCGGCGAAGTCTTCCATGGGAAGGTCACGTACGTCGGCGACGTGCTGGATGTGGCCACACGGACGATGAACCTGCGCTTGGAACTGCCCAACCCGCACCGGAAACTCAAACCCGAGATGTACGCGACGATCAGGGTGCATTCGCTGCCTGAGCTTGGCGTCCTGATCGTGCCGGAAGGCGCAGTGCAACGGGAGCGCGACCGCCGGTTCGTTTTTGTGCAACGGGATGCGCAGACGTTCGAGGCACGCGACGTCACGCTGGGCGAAGGCAACGGAGAGATGATCAAGATCCTCGACGGACTTCAGGAAGGAGAACCGATCGTCGTGAAGGGCGCGTACGTACTGAAGTCCGAACTGCTGTCCGATCAAATCTAGCTCATGTCTTCCTTTCTCGAACTAGCGCTGCGCCAGCGTGTGTTGGTTATCGCCTTGGCCTGCCTCATCGCGGTTGCGGGCATCTATTCGTTCCGCACGATCGCGATCGATGCCTTTCCGGACGTCACGACCGTCCTTGTCCAGGTCGTGACGGAGGTTCAAGGACTGTCTCCTGCCGAAATTGAGCGCTTCGTGACCTTTCCGCTGGAGCTCCAGTTGACCGGCGCCCCCGGCCTGACCGACATCCGGTCCTTGTCGAAAGTCGGCTTGTCGATGATCACCGTGGTGTTCCGTGACGACGTCGACATCTATCTGGCGCGTCAGCTCGTGCTGGAGCGTGTCTTGGAAGTGCAGGACAGTTTGCCGCCAGGCGCCCGGTCGGAACTCGTGCCCAATTCGCCGGGACTCGGCGAGGTGTTTCAGTTCTATCTTGAAGGTCCGCACGACAACGATCCCGACTACCAGCTCACGGAGACGGAATTGATGGAGCGACGGACGCTGGAGGACTGGGTGATCCGTCCCCTCCTCAAGGGCCTGCCGGATGTAGTGGACGTCAACTCGATCGGCGGGTTCGTCAAACAATACCAGGTGATGGTGGATCCGGGGCTGCTCCGCAAATACGACCTCGCCCTTCATGAGGTCTTCGCCGCTGTGGCGAACAACAACGCCAATGCCGGCGGCAACATCCTCGAAAAAGGACCTGAAAAATACATCGTCCGAGGCATCGGCCTCATCAAGACCCTCCAAGACATCGAGAACATCGTCGTCAAAGAGGCGCGCGGCACGCCGGTCTATGTGAGGGACGTGGCCGAGGTGCAGATCGGCCATGCGGTGCGGCACGGCGCGGCGGTCTTGAACGGGCAGCGTGAAGTGGTCGCCGGCATCATCCTGATGCTGCGCGGAGGCAACGCCCGAGAAGTCGTGCAGGCCGTGAAGGACAAGATCGAGGAGATTCATGACCAGAAACTCCTTCCTGCCGGTCTCCGCATCATGCCGTTCTACGACCGCCTTGAACTGATCGTCGCGGCCCTTCACACGGTCTACAAGGCCCTGCTCGAGGGCATCGTGCTCGTCATTGTCGTGTTGTTCCTGTTCCTGGGCAATGTCAGGAGCGCGCTGATCGTCACGGCTACCCTCGTGGTTGCCCCGTTGGCGACGTTCATCGTCATGGATCAGGTTGGCTTGACGGCCAATCTCATGTCTTTAGGCGGCTTGGTGATTGCGATTGGCATGATGGTGGATGGATCCGTCGTGGTCGTCGAAAACGTGTATCGCCATCTGAGCGAACATCCGTCGGGTTCGTCCGTCAGCCGACGTTCCATCGTGCTCACGGCCACGAAAGAAGTCGCCCAGCCGGTCCTGTTCGGCATTCTGATCATCATTCTGGTGTTTCTGCCCATCCTGTCTCTGCAAGGCATGGAAGGGAAGATGTTCAAGCCGCTCGCTTACACCATCATGATCGCCCTGCTGGTCTCGTTGCTGCTATCGCTCACGCTGTCGCCTGCCCTGTGTTCGATGGCCCTGACGAGGGGCACCGAAGAAGATCCGTGGCTGCTGCGGAAGGCCAAGCAGGCATACGCCCCATCTCTATCCTGGGCATTGACCCACCGGCGGATCGTATTGTCTGCGGCGGTGGCGATGTTGGGCGCCAGCCTTGCACTCTTTCCGTTTCTCGGCGGCGAATTCATCCCCATTCTCAACGAGGCGGCCATCACGCCGCAGACGATCCGGCTTCCCAGCATTTCGCTCGAAAAATCCATCGAGATCGAGATGGAGATGCAGCGCGCCGTCATGGAGTTTCCAGAAGTCCGGATGGTGGTCTCGAAAATCGGACGTTCTGAGCTCGGCAATGACCCCCAGGAGCCCAATGCCAGCGATCCGGTCGTCTCATTGAAGCCGATGGAGGAATGGAAGACGGCGAAAACGAAACCTGAACTGGACGATGCGATCCGCCGGCGCATCGAGCGCGTGCCGGGCGCAAATTTTCTCTTGAGCCAGCCGATTCAACAGCGCGTCGATGAACTACTGTCGGGGGTGCGCTCCGAAGCCACCGTCAAAATCATCGGAGAGGACTTGGATCAGTTGCGCAAAACGGCGGAGCAAGTGCAGACGATCATGACCGGCATCGTCGGCGTCAAAGACGTGCGCGTGGAACAACTCTTCGGGCAGGCGTACCTCACAATCGATATCGACCGGGGGAAAATTGCGCGGTATGGGATCAACGTCGCGCACATCCGGGAAATCATCTCGACGGCAATCGGCGCCGAGGCGGCCACCCGGGTCTACGAAGGGCAGAAACGGTTTGACCTGATTCTCCGCTATCCGAAAACCTACCGCGACAGCGTGGAGACGATCAGCAACATTCTCTTGACGACGGCCACCGGCGCCCTGATTCCCTTAGGAGAGCTGGCCAAGATCGAATTGCGCGAAGGGCCGGCGTTGATCAGCCGGGAAGGTCTCCAGCGAAGAATCTACGTCGGCTTCAATACCTTAGGACGCGACATCGAAAGCATCGTCGTGGAAGCGCAGGCCAAAATCGCCAAGCAGGTGCAGCTGCCGACGGGCTACCATCTGATCTGGGGCGGGTCCTTCGAAAACATGCAGCGTGCCATGTCGCGTCTAAAAATTATCGTGCCGATCACGATCGGGTTGATCTTCTTGCTGTTGTTCGCCTCCTTCAATTCTGTTCGCCATGCCGCGCTGATCATTCTGAACCTTCCGTTCGCCCTTATCGGAGGGATCGTCTCGCTCTGGATCACAGGCGAATATCTGAGCGTGCCGGCCTCAGTGGGATTCATTAACTTGTTCGGTGTGGCGGTGCTCAACGGCATCGTGCTCGTGTCCTACATCAATCAGCTTCGGGCTGAAGGCCTGGCCGATGACCAGGCAATCGTGCGAGGCTGCCTCCTTCGCCTGCGCCCCGTGCTGATGACGGCGCTGGTCGCGATGCTGGGTCTGATTCCTTTGGCGTTTTCTCACGGCATCGGATCGGAAGTTCAACGTCCTCTCGCCGTGGTCGTCATCGGCGGACTCGTCAGCTCGACCTTGTTGACGTTGATCGTGCTCCCAACGTTGTACGGAGTGTTCGCAGAAGCGAAGCATCCGGCGCCCTCAGAGGACGTTCGGGCATCTTCGCGCCAGAGACTCGCCATCCGGACGGACCAGGCGGCCGCCGACCATCCGGCTCCCAGCCGCTGAGCAACGTGTCTCTCGAGTTTGCGAAATTCGGACAATATGTCCGAGACTCTGCGACGGCTCCGCTTGACAGGTGAGAACATTCCCCTTGAAGCTAACGGTGCGGTTCTTGCTCGAGCACGGCACATCGCTTGCCGATGATGTCTGAATGTCTGAATGACGCTATTTTGACTTCTAGCTCGGCTCAACACTCTGGTACCGTACCTGATTGAATTCCTGAAGGCAGCTTTATGAACTGGCGCTGGAAAGCTCGGCTCGCAAAAGTGATCGCCGCGTTCCCGATGTCGGATGCCATTTACTACCGCGTGCAGCGGTGCGTGGGGAGCCTGCAGCCCAAAAGATACGATCCCTCAGAACGGCTGCGGGCCGCGGCGAAGATGGTGCACTGGGCGGAGGAATTGGGGTATAGGATCGAGGGCAGGAGCTTTCTGGAGGTCGGGACCGGTCGCACACTCGATATACCGCTGGCGCTCTGGCTGTGCGGAGCCGCGCGAGTCTTGACGGTCGATCTCAATACCTATCTTGCCGAACAGTTGACGCTCGAGTCGGTTGCTGTTCTTTGCCGTCGCCGCGCCGAGACCGCCGCGATCTTCGGCGAACTGGCTGACCGCCCACTCTTCCATGAGCGTCTCGACCAGTTAAGGCAGTTCGACGGCCGGCTCGCTGACCTTATGCTGATGACCCACATCGAGTATCTCGCACCGACCGATGCGGCGCGCCTTCCTTTGCCCGATCGAAGCATCGACTTCCACATTTCCTTCACGGTCCTTGAGCACATTCCTGCAGACATCATCGCATCGATTCTCAAGGAAGCAGGGCGCGTGCTCACGTCCGACGGACTCTTGCTCCACATCATCGACCCGTCCGACCACTTTTCGCACGACGATGGCTCGATCACGGCCATCAACTTTCTGCAATTCAGCGACCGCGAATGGACGAGACTGGCTGGTAACAAATTCATGTATCACAACCGGTTGCGCGCCTATGAATATGTCGAACTATTCAAGCGCGTCGGCGTGCGCCTCATCGGCCAGCGGGAGGCCATCGACGAACAGTCCCTCGCGGCCCTACGCAACGGCTTCGGTCTCGACCAGCGGTTCTGCCACATCGACCACGCGCAACTGGCTGTGCGTTCCATCATCTTGATGGGAAAAGCTGAAAGTCCGGCGGGGAAGAAGAGCCCTGTGACTCAGAGTTCTAGCCGAAGTAGCGCATTAACACAGTGAGAAGTGACACGAGTCAGGCTCCTCGCGCAATATATGTGTCATTGCTTCATGCCAGGTTTGATCCCCCTCTCCGCTGACAACTTGTCCCCAATTTTCCTTCCTCCGGACAGTTTGTCCGACACATGAGGCGACTTCCTTGGGAACGACGCACCTAGGAAAGGCCATGGGTGAATTTAGGTGTTGGTGCAGTTCTTGCTGACGCCTGTTGTCGCCTAGCACGACCTCCTACAGGGTCGGACGAACGGCCGCTTCGAAACCATCATATGTAAGTCTTGATCGAGGAAGGCTTTATTATGCGCCCTTTTCTTCGTGCCATCCGCTCACTCCTAGGAATGCGCCTTGGCCTTACTGTGGTTGCAGGGATCGGGCTTGTCACCCAGATCCAATGCGGAGGAGGAGGCGGCGACGGCGGGGACACGGGTCAACCGCCCGCTGGCGTGACTGGAGACGTCAAAGCCATCGCCCGCGAAAATGCGCTTCCCGGCACTGGTGCGTGGCAGATCGGCAACCCCTCGAGGAGCGGTGAGATCAATGCGTATAGCAGCCGCGAGAGTTATCCGGCCGGTGCAGATGTGAGCATCTCCGTGTCGGCCAATCCTGCAGGACAATTCACGTGGCGGGTCTTCCGCATGGGCGGATACGGAGGCACCGGCGGGCGTCTCTATGGACAAGGCGGACCAGTGTTTGCGCCGACGCAAGCCAGCCCTTCGTTCGATCCGACGACCGGGCTCGTGCGCGCGGGCTGGCCCGCCACGTTTTCATTCTCAACGAGAAACAGCGATGGAAGCCCATGGCTGACGGGCGTGTATGTCGTGCTGTTGACGAAATCGGACGGAGCGCAAACGCAGACATATGCGATCTTCGTTCTCCGGGATGACACGCGACATGCAGAAGTCGCCCTGCATCTGCCTACATCCACCTGGCACGCCTACAATGATTTCGGCGGGGAAAGTCTCTACACGACGACCCATGGCCTGTCGGGCGGCCACGCGCGCAAAGTATCCCTCGACAGACCCATTACGCTTGGCTTCGGATCGGGCAAGTTTATCTTCGAAGAGCATGAAGGAGTGATCTGGCTCGAGGACGCCGGCTATGACGTGGAGTATTTCACGACGTCAGACGTCAGCGGAGCCGTCAATCGCTTGGGCGGCCACCGGATTTACATTACGCTGGCGCATGATGAATACGCGACCATGGCCACAATGGACCGTCTCCAAGCCGCGTTGGCCGGCGGAACCAGTTTGGCATTTCTCACAGGAAATACATACGCCTGGCAAATCCGATACGAGGATAATGATCGCACGATCGTCGGCTATAAAGAATTGGCGGCTCAAGATCCCGTGCAAGGGCCGACCACAACCACACACTTCCGTGATCCCATGGTCAATCGTCCGGAAAACGGCCTTATCGGCTTGATGTCCGATGGAAGCGATAATGCGGCTCTCGCACCTGCCGACTGGGTGGTGACCAATGCCAACCATTGGGTCTATGCCGGTACCGGCTTGAGTAACGGAAGCACGATCCCCGGCATCATCTACTACGAATGGGACGGTTTGGTGAACAACGGTGCGACGCCCCCTGGAACCACCGTGTTGTCGTCATCCGTCGTCCCGAACAATGTGATACAAGGCAGCCGGCACGAAGCGACGATCTATGAACGTCCACCGGCCGTGGTGTTTGCGGCAGGCACGATCTATTTCAACCAACATTTGCGCACGAAGCCGGCAGTGGCGCAGATTCTGAAGAACGTGCTCACGCGGGCCGGTGCAAGCGCGTATGTCCCATGAGACGATGTATGACTGATGCGAGAGAGTACGGATGCGAAGGAGCCTGCTTGAGCCCTGGACTAGGCCGCCCGTGGCGTCTCTTCGGAACCGGCTTTCGCGGAAATCGCCCAGGCTTCGGCTTGTTGTTGATAGCAGACCGGACAGTAGGTGTGGCTGAAGCGGACGTCGACCGGCCGGAGGTGCTGTTGCTCGAGAAAGGTCGACATCGGCATCCATTGGGAGGGCGTCGAGCCGGTCGGGGCGACATGCTTGCAAACACAGCACACAGGCAATATTGGAACGGTCGACATGGGAACACCTCCTCGAACGGCGCTCACTGTAGAGACCTTTGCAAGGGCGTCCAACTAGGCGCTTCCCTAGGTGCCAATGATGCGAATCCTGTGACAGAGTGACACGTGGGAGAGACTGACAACGGTTGACGCGGATAACTCGGCGAGATGTCGAGAGGTTATCGAGGTGGCTCAAGAACCGCAACGAAAGGAGTTCAGTGTGATCGCTCGCACTTCTGCATCGGTCATGCCGCCTCCGCGGACGGGCCGCCTAGAGGCTCGAAATACTGAGCCAGTCCCATCGCTCGTCTCTTGCCGCTTGCTCCTGGCCGACGATCACGTCCTGTTGCGACAAGGAGTCAAGGCGCTGATCGAGACATACGGGGTGACCGTGGTCGGCGAGGCGGGCGACGGCCGGGAAGCGGTCCGCCTGGCCGAGGATACCCAACCCGATGTGGCGGTCATCGACGTCATGATGCCATTGTTGAACGGCTTGGACGTCGTCCGCGAAATCCGGCGGGTCTCACCAGGTACAAAATCACTGCTGCTCACCATGCACACGGATGATGCCTTCGTGCTCGAGGCAATGAAGGTCGGTGTCAAAGGATATTTGCTCAAGTCCCAACCGGTGACAGACGTCGCACATGCCATTCGCGACGTCTCGAAAGGATCGTTCTATCTCAGTCCGGGTATTTCCCAGACGGTGATTCAAGCCTTTCTTGCCAAGAGCGACATCCCCGTTGATCCCTTAACGATCAGGGAACGCGAAGTGTTACAGCTGGTCGCTCAGGGCATGACAACGAAAAAAGTCGCGGGATTGTTGGGGGTGAGCGTGAAGACGGCGGAATCGCATCGGCATCGGATCATGGACAAGCTGGACCTTCATGACACCGCCAGTCTCGTGCGATATTCCATTCGCCGTCGCTTGATCGAACCCTAACACCTTAAAACATCTCAGGCGGCCATGGCAAAAATCCTCGTGGTCGAAGACATGGACAGCGTCGTCGACCTCCTCCGTACGCTGCTGCAACGCGAGGGGTTTGAGGTGGCCGTGGCTCAGGATGGGCCGGACGCGCTGGAAGCTGTGCGCCGCGAGAAGCCGGATCTGATGCTGCTCGATCTGATTCTGCCCGGACTGGACGGCTTGGAGGTGCTGCGGCGCGTCCGCCAGGATCCGATCACTGCGCACCTGCCCATCATCGTGCTCAGCGGAAAGGATGAAGAACGCGACAAGGTGATCGGTCTGGAAATCGGCGCCGATGACTATATGACGAAGCCGTTTCAAGCCAACGAGTTGATTGCCAGGGTCAAGGGGCGGCTCCGGCGATCGGCCCCCACCGACCCCGCGCGGGTGCTGAAAGTCGGCTCATTGGAGATGGAACTCGACCGCTACCAGGTGACGCTCCGCGGGAAACCGATTCACTTGACCTCCAAGGAGTTCAGCTTGCTCCGCGCATTGCTGATGACGAACGGGCGGGTTTTGAGCCGGGACGCGCTGTTCGAATCGGTGTGGGGAGCCAGCAAGGACGCAGACCTGCAGTCGCGGACCATCGACGTGCACATACGCAGCCTGCGAAACAAGCTGGGCGCCGAAGGCCGCCGCATCTTTACTGTGCGCAATGTCGGATACCGGCTCGATCCTGCTCTTCCTGAGACGTAGACTTCCCGCCTATTGCCGAGTGGACCCCGGATCGTTTCATCGCCGACACTGAAACCATCTCCTGCACGTCCTGGATCGATGCCCCCGGGTGCGGCCTCATCTCGCGCCCGCCGGGATAGTCGGTGCGGTTGACATAGCCGGCCGACCCTTCGAAGGAAATGACTCGTCCCGGAACGCCAACCACCACCGCATAATCCGGCACGTCATCGGTCACGACGCAGTTCGCGCCGATCGCCACATGATCGCCCACCTGAACCGCCCCCACGATCTTCGCTCCCGGTCCGATGTAGACATTGCAGCCGATCACGGGCGTCCCCTTGCGCCGACCTCGATTCGCCTGGCCGATCGTGACGCCTTGGCTGATATTGCAATTGTCCCCGATCACGGCGCGTTCGTTAATGACGATGTCTCGAATGTGTCCGAGATACAACCCGCGACCAATTGACGTCGAGTGTGGAATTGAACAGCCGAATTTGTACTTGTAGTGCGTGAAGACACGCATGGCGATGCGATACAGGGGCCAGAACACCAGCCCCGGCCGCCGGCTCTTCAAGTAGCGGCAAAGCCGGAAATAAAACACATACTTGACCCCGTCACTGAATCGCTCGCCTCCGTCCGAGAACACTAGGTTTGCGAGCAAATGGCGCCATGTCGTTTCTCCAGTATGCCGGTAGAGATCGATCCTCCAGAATTCGCGCAACTCGGCCAACGTCATTGGCGGCAGCGGTTCAAGCACTTTTTTACCTTTCCCTTACGCAAAGTTTCCGAGTTTCACACAATCGATTTACCCATATTCACGCTCCGTTTGTCCAGCAGTGCTAGGGTTCCCCCTAGGGGTCGAGGCGCCGATGCGCTCCCTGCTCACCGAACAATCGGAGGATGCCCATGTCGAAACGCTCGTTCTGGTTCTTGTTGGGAGTACTGGTGATCACCGCGGCTTCGGGGGCGGTTGCGCAAACGACGAGCTCGTTTCCCGGTGGATGGATTGAAAAGGACGGGACCGCGTATCGTACACGACTGAATGCGAGTCAGATTCAGTCGATCGTCCCCCCACAGCGCGGACCCTTTACGTTCCCTTCTCCATACAACACCAGGGCCGTACGAATTACGGACGCCTCGGATTGTGGCGGACAAGACTGTGTCTGGTATGTCGGCTATTCCTACTGGCGCAACACCAATGCCCATCAAAACAGCAATGAGATGCTGATCTTTCTGGGACTCGCCAACAACCGCGGCGGTGCGGGACCGACGCTGTTCAAACTGAACAAGACCACCGACGCGATTACGAAGGTTGGTCCGTTGTTCCCTGCCGGCAATAAGTTCATGAACTACACGGGCGAAGGGTGGTACTTCAGCGCCACTCGACCCAATACTCTATATCTCAATGACGGTCCAAAACTGTTGCGCTACGACGTCGTGACCAAGGTCTTCGAGACGGTCTTCGACGTCACGGCGCAGTACGGAACCGATCGGCGGATCTGGCAGGTGCACTCCAGCAACGACGATCTCGTCCACAGCGCCACGCTGCGCGTCGCGAGCAGCGGCGAAATGCTGGGCTGCCTTGTGTACCTGGAGAGCACAAGAACATTCCGCTGGTACCCCAAAGTCGGGGTCTTCGACGAGTGCAACTTGGATAAGAGCGGCCGTTGGACGATCAGCCTCGAAGACCTCGGCGTACCCAGCGATATTGCGATGCGCGTATTCGACAATCAGAGCGGCAAAGAGACGAGAATCAACGGCCCGTACGGGACGTTGGGCCATTTGGACACGGGCTACGGATATGCCGTCGGAGCCGATAATTACAATTCACTGCCCAATGCATCCATCCTCTGGTCGTTCAATCCATCGATTGTCCAGGGGCCGGTGGTCCAATACAACGTGAACTGGAACATCGCCGCGGTCAACCACATTTCGCACACGAACTCGAAGCCGAATGTTCCCGGTGCACAACAACATGCCTGCGGGAGCGACGCGTCGACCAACTATTCGGTCCAGAATGAAATCACGTGCTTTCGCATGGACGGCTCGGGCGATCAGCTCATCGTCGCGCCTGTCATGACCGATCCGAACGCGACCGGCGGCTGCTGCGACTTCTACGCAAAACAGCCGAAAGGGAACCTGGACATTACTGGCCGATACTTCATCTGGACGACCAATCTCGGCGGCAACCGCATGGACGCCTTCCTGGTGAAAGTGCCTTCGCAGCTGCTGGTCACTGGCAGCGATAATACGCCTCCCGCCGCTCCGGTGAACCTCAGGTTCCAGTAAACCTAGGCGGCCGGCGAGTCCTCTTGGGACCGCGCGGCCGCTTTCCTAGGCCCTCGTTGCGTTCGGAGCCGTTGCATCCGCTCTGCAGTGCGCGGCGTTCGTTGCCAGATAGGCGCGGCACGCCCGCTCACGTATTTCAGCGTGCCGATCAACAGTGCGGCGTTGAGCGCCATGAAATACCACACGCCCGTTGACGCTTTCCCGATGAACGGGGCCTTGCGGAGCCAAAACGAGGCGAAGCCTAGTCCATAGACGGCAAGCTGCGCGATGAGCAGGGCGCGCGCCCACGGCCGGTCTGCAAGCCAGAGATTTGCCATGAGGGCCGTCAACAGCAGCCACGGGCCCATCCAACGCAGGATCTTGTGTGACCAATAGCTCAGAGCCAGCATCCCGTGGCTGGGCAACAAGAGACGCCAGGTATGCCGGAGAGCGTGGGCATCGCCAGCGCCGATGCGCACCCTGCGGCGGAACTCGTCACGAACCGTTTCGGGGACCATTTCCCAGGCCTTTGCCGCGGGCCTGAAGATGACCTCTCCACCTCGCTCCAGCCGCATGAGCATGGGAATGAGAAAATCGTCGACGATTGTGCCGGCCGGCAGCGCACGAAACCATGCCCGTTTAATGGCATAGATGGCCCCGTTCGCCCCCAGCACGGTTCCAAAGCGGGATTCGAGCGTCTTCAGCACGGTTTCATACCGCCAATACAAGCTGTCCGGATTGACGGTGCCTTCTGCCGTGCGAAATTCAAGCTTCCCGACGACCGCGCAGGGCGAAGGCGCCAGCCTGAATCCCCTGATCAGTTCTTTGACCGCGCTTGGCTCAAAGAACGTATTGGCATCGGTGAAGACCACGTATTTCCCCCGCGCCAGGGCCACTAAATCGTTGAGGACCTGCGCCTTTCCTCGTTGCAACGCAAAGTCATGGAACGCGATCCTCGGTCGGCGATAGAGACGCACGATTTCGCTGGTGCGATCGGTTGACCCGTCGGAACCGATCACGATCTGTAGACATTCAGGGGGATAGTCCAGCGCCAGCAAGTTTTCGATGCGCCGGCCAATGACGAGCTCTTCGTTGTGTGCCGCGATTACAATGCTGACATTCGGCCACACGGCAGGATCCGAGTCGATAGCCGTCTTCTCCCCACGGAACTGACTGAGGAGCCATAAGACCATCGGATAGCCGACGTAGCTGTATGCCAGGAGGGACAGAGAGGCAAAGAACGCAATCTGAGCGATGATGAGCGATTCCACAGGTCAGACCTCTGGCTTTGATGAACGGCTGTGTGTCAAGCGGTCGTTGTTCATGGAACGAACCGCGTCATTGTGACGCGATCGAGCGGCCTTGGCGAGTCTCAGCAGTGCGCATGCTGCACATCGGCTGCTCGCGAGCATCGGGAGGGCTCAGCGCGGCGCACAGGGCGCCGGCGTCGACACCAGGTCCTTTCAGGTTCTTGATGCCACTCGCCAAGCGATAGTTACCAGCTTTGCGATCGACGAAGGGCACCGCGTCCATGGAATCAGGAAACACATTGCCCTCCGGATACCGGCTGGCCTCTCCGCCGGCCAGCACGTTTTCCGTGACGACCGCATCTGGGAAATAGGCGTCCAGGGCCGCCACGCCGACGCCGACGTCGTTCCCGAAGATCCCATACTCGTTGTGGGGGGCAATGTTGTTCCGGAACGTAAAGCGCCGGTGAGGCGGTCCCATGGCAAACAGGGTATACCCGCGATGAAGGCCCGTGTTGTGGTCGATGTTGACGTCAGATGACCCTTCAATCATTTGAAACAGAATGCCCGTTCCGCCCCAGCGTGCACTGCCGATGTCCTCCCAGAGATTATTCCGGATGAGAATCCGTTGGGTTTCCTGGCTTTGGTCTCGTGGACGGTTGTTGTCGTGGCCCAACAGGTTAATGCCGCTCCCGGTATGACGAATGATGTTATTGACGAGTTGCACATCCTCGACAACGGACCACGGAGCAGTGCCCTCCTGATTGCGCACGGTGAACAGCACGGCAAAGCCGCTTTGCGATTCTTCCCAGTTGTATTCCATGACGTTGCCCTCGACCAGCACGCGGCGGGCATTTTTGAGCTCGAAGATATTCTTGACCGTCCATTGCGTCCCTTCGAACCCCGGCTCGTTCTTTTTCCATCGCAAGGGCTTGGCCATGTGATTGCCGCGGACTTCAATGTCGGAGGGCACAAGATCCTTGATGATGGGATCGCCTCCTCCGAACATGATGTTTTCACCAGCCCCTTCCAGATGATTGTTGCTGATTTTGAATGGACCAGCGCCTCCCCAGCCGAGGATGGCCTGGGTGTCCTCTCCCACCCCCTTGAAGTCGGAGACATAAGAATCCACGACCGCCAAATGCCTGCCGTTTAACGCCACGCCCCGCCGCGACCCCTTTTTCGGATCGCCGTGGATGTAACAGCGGTCGACGATGATGTGGTGGGGCTGGTCTTCGAGCGTCCGTTCCCGGTTTATGCCGAACAACATCAACGAATGGAGATAGGTCCCTTCAGAGGGCTGCACCTCGATGCCGATAAACCGGTAGTGATGAGCGCCTCGATCGGCAATAATCACGCCCTCCCCTTTCCAGGAGATGAGCTTTGGCATCAGCGGCGCGTGGGTGAGGGACACTCTGGTGCCTGGAGCAGGGAATGACTTATCGGGTGTGCTGGTCCTGATCGTTACCCAGCCTGTACCTGTTTTTCGCGGCAACAAGAATGGTCCTTTAAAGGTGACTCCGGCATCCAACACAATCGTGTCTCCGAGCTGCGCCATATCAAGGGCGTCCTGAAGGTCGTCGCCTTCATGGACACGAATCGTCTGTCCTGTTGATGGGACCAGAGACGTGTCCACATATTCGCGTGGAGGGGCCGGCGCCACCGTCTCCTTTCGTTCAACGGAGGGTGAGCCTGCGCACCCGAAAGCAGGCGTCAGGAGTAAAATCAGCAATCCGGCTGCCGCGACGATCGCATACATCTCAGACCTCTTCTGGCCGTTGGTCGTTCCCACCGTTGAGGATGCTGTCACCACAGGCATGATCGTGACTGGGCTACCAGCCGATTCCCTGATACCCGGCATCCGAGCGCCTGGTCTCGAGGACTCGCGCCAAATCGATGATGAGCGGCGGATGGCTCACGTGCTCAAGTGCGGCTCGATACTCATCGGAACGTTTTGTGAGCACGATGACCTCGGACTGCTCGATCACCTCGTCCAGTCGTCGCTTCATCAACGAAGAGATGTGTGGAATTTCCTGCTCGATGTAGGTCTTGTTGGCCCCGAACAGGCGGGCCAGTTCCACTTCCCGATCGAAGATCATGACCTGCATGCCTTTGCCGATGAGCGTCTCGATCAGCGTCACCATCGGGCTTTCACGCAGATCGTCCGTGCCGGCCTTGAAGCTGAGACCGAGGACGCCGATGCGCTTCTTGCCTGTGCGAAGCACCATGTCGACGCCTCGCTCGATATGACGCCGGTTGCTCGAGAGGATGGCATTGAGCAGCGCGACATCCACATCGGCTGTTTTCGCCTGGTAGGTTAAGGCGCGCAGGTCCTTGGGGAGGCAGGACCCTCCAAAGGCGAATCCCGGCTTCAAGTAATAGGCGGACAGGTTCAACTTCTCATCCTTGCAGAAGACCTCCATCACACGATGACTGTCGATCCCGAATGCCTTGCACAGCGCCCCCACCTCGTTGGCAAAAGCGACTTTTAATCCGTGGAAGCAGTTGCAGACATATTTGACCATCTCGGCTTCTTTGACGCCGACGGTGAGCACCGGTGCATCGAGTGGGGTATACAGCCGCTGCAGTATTGCCGTGCTTTCCTCATCGTCAGACCCAATCAGGGTGAACGGCGGATGATGAAAATCCGCAATGGCCGTTCCCTCACGCAAGAACTCTGGATTGATGGCCACGGCAAAATCACGGCCGTTCTTTTTTCCCGAAAAGACCTCGAGTGTCGGCACGACCGTGTCTTCAATCGTCCCGGGCAGCATCGTGCTCCGGATGGCGATCACGTGAAACCGCCGCTTGCTTTCCAACGCCAGGCCAATCTGCTTGCAGGCGCCCTTGACGTAGGACAAATCCAACGAGCCGTTGGGCTGGCCGGGAGTGCCCACGCACACCAGCGACAGGTCACTGTTGTGCACGGCGTCGGTGGCATCAGTCGTCGCCCGTACTCGCCTGTCCTTGACCGCCCGTCCTATGAGGTCCTCGACCCCTGGTTCGACGACGGGCGAACGGCCGTCATTGATGATCTCGACTTTCAAGGGATTGGTATCCACGCCAATCACTTCATGCCCGGTATCCGAGAAACAGGCCGATGAGACGCAGCCGACATAGCCAAGACCAAACACGCTTATTCGCATTCGAGCCTCCTCAAGAAATCCCGAGTTGCTGTGCATTGACATAGGACGCTTCCTCAGCCGCCCCATCGGCCGATCGCGTATCCGGATGTTCACGCTTGTCCTTCCACCGCGTGCGGGCCGCCTCACAGGCCTGGATGAATGAGGCGGCGACGGGCGCCCACCCGAACTGCGTCTTGACTTTTTCCGCAGCCGCCTCGCCGAGCCGGCAGACACGGGGTCGGTCATGGAGAAGCTGCACGACGGCGTCCGCAAACGCGTCCGGTTCGTCCGCGACGAGGGCGTCTATCCCGTTGACGATCGGCAGTCCTTCGACGCCGATGGAGGTGGAGACGACGGCTTTTTCCATCGCCATGGCTTCGAAGACTTTGAGCCGGGTGCCTCCGCCAATTCGGAGCGGGATGACATACACGGCGGCCCGTTCTAGATACGGCCGCACGTCGTCAACCTGGCCCGTGACGCGGATGTGGGGGTCGCTGCGTCCTAACGCGGTCAGACTTGGAAAGGGCTTGCGGCCGACGATGGTCAATGTCACTTCCGGACACGAGGCACGAATTCTCGGAAGCATGGCGCGCACAAAGTATTTCATCGCATCGTCGTTGGGCAGCCAGTCCATCGAGCCGCTGAAGACCAGATGATACGGGTCGGGTGTTACGGACCCGGAGGGCCGAAAGTAGTTCGTATCCACCCCGGTCGGGATCTCACGGACGAAAGGGGCGTCATACTCGCGCTCCATCATGGCGCGATCCTGCGGCGAGACGGCCACAATGGCGTCGTATCGATGGCAGGCCGTACGCTCGAAGACCTGCATGCGGCGCCATTGATTCTGGAACAGCAGGCGTGCAAGCGGGTTGCGTTGCGTCTCCGCATGACGCCGCCAAATCAGCGCCTCGACATTATGTTGGAACAAGAGCGCCGGACGGGAGAGCGGTTGCAGGACGTTCACGCTGGGAAAGAGGAAATCACAGACCACGACATCGGCACGTTCCTGTTCGCGCGCGATAATCCTCCCAAATTCGGATGACCGATATTTCTCGACGGCGTAGGGCAACGGCGATCCAACATTCTTCGCCAGTTCGGCAAAAAACCGGAGCGAGAACTTTGAGGAGGTGCGATGAGGAACACGGATCAGCTCATCACAATACTCAGCGGCTCGCTCGACCGCGTCAGGGGCCGCCGTCCCGTCGTCGAGAGCCAGATAGGTCACATGATGACGCTGTTTGAGTTCGCGCAACATGAAATACGTGCGGATCTTCCCGCCCGTATCGACAGGATGCAGCAAGTTGGTCTTGAGCCAGAGCAGGCGCATCGGAGTCCTGGAATTTGAAATTTGAGAACTCAGATTTGAGATCGGGTTCAGGCGGCGTACTGCACATCCCGGTCGGTGGCCAGACGTGCGAGGCATTCCAAGTCAACCGCCGCTTCCCCGTCGAGTGGCGCGAGGACTGTCACGAAGATTTGCTCCCCCGCCCCTTCGGCATTGGCGACAAGGATCGGTGCCGGCAGCTTTCGCGCGTACTCGGGAGAGACCCACCCCTCTTCCACGCCGATGGGAATCGCCGTGCCCGCGCGCTGCGGATTGACCAGCCAGATCCCCACCGCAAGTTGAGGCCCATTGGGATGGTGGACGACGCACCGGCCGTTGCCGTGCGTGGGCTTGCAGTCTGGCGCAAGATGAAATCGGAGCTGATAACGATACGAGCCGACCGTGATGATCCGATCTTCTATCAAGAGATATGAGCTCGCCGGGCGATCCGATCTCTTGATGAGCTGAATAGACCGCTGATGTCGCACTGGAGGATCGAACCGTTCATAACCGTTGTGTACCCCCCGGCACGTTGCGGCCTCAGCGGTCGAGGTCACCTCTTGCAAGGTGCTCTCAGCGACCTGTGCCCATGAAAACGGTCCGTTGGACTGGGATTGAGACTGTCCTTCCACAACCACTGTATTGTGGGCGGAAGAGGAGCGGAACTGATCGCGCAGTTCCGGATCCTTCGTATAGGTGTAGGTTCCCGGATCGACCATCCATGTGACGCCATTCGACGCATATTCGAACGACAAGGCGTCGGCATGCGCATGGACATAGTTCATAGCCCCGTGCGCACCGGCATCCACGAAGACATAGCTCGATCGCTGGTTCCATCCGTCCCGAAGCACCACGAACCCGCTCGTCGGAAACCGCTTGATCACGCTGTCTGGTTCGACCGGTGCCAGGCGGTCATACCCTTGAAGTCCCTCCGGTCCAAGCAACCACAAGACTTCCGGGCAGGCCGGGCCGGCTGCCCATTTCCATGTGCCGATGCCACAGAGTGCCGCCCCAATCTGCAACGTATCGCGGAAATCGCTCGACTCCCGCTGATGCAGGATCAATAGCCGGCCGCCGTCATCGTCTCCGTACAGCGTGCTCTTTCCATCCGGTCTCGTGATCCAGAGCAGATGGTCGAGCAACCGTGCGAGTGTCTCGGAAACCTCCGGCGGTAGCGCAAGGCCCACGGCGCGAGCCAGCAGCATCGCGTGAACATAAAAGTCGGTCGTGTAGCGGTGATAGTAGGAGGCATGTTCGAAATACACGCCGTCGGGCTGCACCTGTCGTGGCAATTGCTCGAGCAAGATCCGCAGACCCAATTCGCGCCAGCGGGAGGCGTCGCTGAGCCAGGGAAGCGCGGTGCCGAGGTACAAGAGTCCCAGGGCTTCTCCGGTCAAGTGCGTATTCGGCGCAAAGTAATGCGACAGGTACGACTCGATATACGACCCTTGCTGGACCAGGCTCTTCAGGATCCTCCATATAATGGGAGGGGTCAGCCGGCCGGACCAGGCAAAACAGGGCATGGCCCACAGCCAGGCGATGCATCTGATCGACAGCTCGAGGGAGCTGGCCCAATTGATTCCCCGGCGGGGGGGATTCGCGTCCAGCCATGCCGTGAGTTGGTTGATGAAGGCCTCGGCATACCGGTCATCCTTGGTCAGGAGATAGGCTTGCCCCAACGTGACGAAATGCCCGTGCCGATTGAGCTCCCAGGTGATCTTCTTATCGCCTGCGACGGCCGGATTCAGGTAGGAAATCGCACTCCAATGGGGATTTCCGGTCCGCTTGCCCGACAACGGCTCGAGATGCCAATCGATCGGATGCCCGAACGATAGGTCGGTGAGGCCAAGGAGATCAAACCGTCCGGCAATCGCCCGATCGGCGCGGTGCAGCAACCGTTCACATTCGGCAGGAAACCGCCGGCGCAACAGCGAGGCCGTCAGTTCGCGCGCGCCGAAGAGCGGCATGAAGGGACGGCGGCTGAAATCCAGCCCGCGCATCACCTCCAACACATCTTCGGCCACCGTCTCAACGGACGCCTGATCGAAGGGAGACACTAATCGGCGCCGGAAGGTTCGGTCGTTCATCTCGCCCTGCCTCATGCCGAAGAACCGCTCGCCGGACTTCAGCAGAAGCTGCCGCCCCCGTTCACGCCACTCGGCCGGCTCCATGCCGGGAATTTTTCTCAGCCTCGCAGAAATTGGTGTCATCGCCGCCGGTGTGACCATCAGACCGATACCGCCACACGGTCCATCCGCCGTTCCAGCGGCTGCGGCTCCTCCCCGTCAATCGCCATCCGCAGCCACAATTCGAGGTTGAGGAGGAGCCACAACCGATCTCCGTGCGAGCGGGTGCCCGTCAGGTGCTCGTTCACGATTCGTCGCACCGTTTCGGGGCTGAACAGTTTGCGGTCCAACGCCCGGGAACTCAGCACGTACTCATCGAGCGTGGAGCGGTACGCGCCGCGCATCCAGGACCCAAAGGGCACTGGAAAGCCCATCTTCGGTCGTGTGAGGACGGCTTCGGGGACAAGAGGCCGCAACGCCTCGCGCAAGACGAGTTTCGTCTGCCAACGCCTCATCCGCTGACCGCCGGGAATCAGCATCGCCTGCTCGACCAGCTGATGATCGAGATAGGGAACACGGCTCTCGAGTGACGCCGCCATACTCATCTGATCCTGTTTCATTAATAGTTCGACGAGATGCGTAGACACGTCGGCATAGCTCATGCGCTCCAGCAGGCCCCCCCGATGCTCCTCCCAATAACGCAACCCTTCGGCGTACGGATCGCTTGCCCCAAGCGTTCGGCCCTGTAACAGGAGCGACCGTTGCAACGAGTCGGGGAACACCGAGAAATTGTCGAAGAACAAGCCGCGGGGACCTGGTTCGTAGGCCAGCACCGTCCGGGACGCATAGCGTTGGATCGGCACCGGCAACAGCGGCAGGGAACCCGTGATCCGCCGGCGGAGGAAGCGGGGAACGCCTTTCCAGTACACGCGGCCGATCCGTTCGTTCAACGCGGTGACCCGATACCGATAGTCGTACCCCAAAAAGAGCTCGTCGGCACCTTCACCTGTCAACACCACCTTGACGTGCTGTCTGGCGAGACGGGACACAAAAAACAGGGGGACGCTCGACTGAAAGGCGATCGGCTCGTCCTCGTGCCAGATCAACTTCGGCAAGGCTTGCATGAACTGACCGGGCGACACCACCACCTCGTGATGCTCCGCGCCGATGGCGCGTGCGACGAGCCGCGCGTACTGCAACTCGTTGGCCTCGCGCTCCGCAAACCCGACGGCGAACGTTTTCACCGGATGCGGCATCAGCGGCGCCATTAACGCCGCGAGCCCGCTGGAATCCAATCCGCCGGAAAGAAACAGACCCAGCGGCACGTCGCTCATCAGATGACTCTGCACCGCACGCTCGAGCCCGGCTCGGAGCTGCGCCGCCTGCTCGGAAAGTGGGATGTCCAGATCCACGCTGTCTTGAGGCGGATGCCAGTACCGGCGGACGCGGCATCCCTGCTCCGCCGACCACTCGAGCAAATGGCCAGGGAGGAGCTTGCTGACTCCGCGATAGAACGTCTCCTCGCCCGCCACGTACCGGTTCGCGAGATATTCAGGAAGGATCGTCTCGTTGAACGCTACTTTCAGCCCGCCGGATGCGACGATTCCCTTGATTTCCGACGCAAATAGCAGCTCCTGGTCGGTGAAAGCGTAATAGAGAGGTTTGATGCCGAGGCGGTCGCGGACCAAGAGGAGCCGGCGTTGCCGCCGGTCCCAGATCGCGAACGCAAACATCCCCTGCAACCGGTCTACGCAGGCGGGCCCGTAGGCTTCGTAGAGATGAAGAATCGTCTCGGTATCGCTCTTCGTCCGGTAACGGTGGCCGGCGCGCTGCATTTCGCGGCGCAGCACGGCATGGTTGTAAATCTCGCCGTTGAAGACGATCCATACGCTGTCGTCCTCGTTCGTCATCGGTTGATGTCCCCCGGCGACGTCGATGATGGCCAGTCGTCGGTGCGCAAGCCCCACCGCCCCATCGAGCCACAGCCCCGCCCCATCCGGACCGCGATGCTGCTGGATGTCGGCCATGCGCACGAGGCGGGAGCGTTCCGCCCGTTCACGCACATCGCATTTCACGATTCCGGCAATGGCACACATGGTCAGGCCGCCTCCCGGTTCGATGAGGCGGACGCAAGCCGCCGGTAGGTGGTGGCCCAGGCGGGCCCAACCTTGGACCAATCATATTGCATGAGCGACTCCTTGGCTCGCTGTGCCATGAGGGCTGCGCGTTCAGGCTGTTCAAGCAGCAGCGTTGCCGCCTTGGCCATGGCGGAGGGATCACCGACCGGCACCAGCGTGCCCGATTCGCCGTCTTCCACCATGTTCGGAATATCACCGATCGGGGTGGTAACCACCGGCATCCCGGAAGCCATCGCCTCGAGCACAGACAGCGGTTGATTGTCCACGCACGAAGAGTTCAGGAAGATCGAATGACGGTCGTAGACATCCGGCATCGCCGCCGGATCGACGGCCCCCACAAAGCGCACATTGCGTACCGACAGCGCCTGCGCCAGGTGTTTGAGTTCCGCCTCTTGGGGCCCCTGCCCCACGATCGTCAATGACGCCGCGGGAAAGACTGTCTGAATCATGGCAAATGCCAACAGCGTGGATTCGACCCCGTAGTGAGGCTCGAAGTTTCTCACCGACAGAAACTCCGGCAAGAGCGGAAGACGCTCCCGATACCGAAACTGGCCGGTATCAATGACGTTGTGGATGACCTCCGCCTTGTAACCATGCCGGGCGAACACGTTCTTCAGGAAGATCGAGGGCACGACGATTTTGTCGACCATCTTCAACCACGGATGCACCAGCGATCCCCAATTGGCCAAATGATCGTCGGCTTCGCCGCTGTGATAGTTCAACAGAATCGGCTTGCCCCATCTTCGAGCCGCGACGATGGCGGGAAGCGGCGCTAAGAGAAACGACCAGTAGGAGGCCGAGGCGACATGCACGACGTCGGCCGATCGCAATTTGCGCAAGGTGGGCAGATAGAGTCCTTCGTTGGCCACAGTCCTGATATATCGCAGGCGCTTGAGCCACCCCGCTCCGCGTGGAAACGGCGGATTGATCGGCACCAATTGCACTTCGTACCCCTCTGCCCGGAGGTGATCGGCAAGCACCTTGGCTTGCACGGCTTGGCCCCCGAGGATGCCAAGACTCGGCGCGACCATGGCGATTCTCGGACGGGATGGTCGATGGCTGGCCATAGAAGGATCCTCCGAATGCTCACCCGTCATGACGGCCACGACGCCAGTGAGCGTCCATGTGCCGGCATGCGGCCGGTGATGGGCGTCGGCCTTCGGGCCGGTTGCGTGACCGGCGCGGTCCGTCGATCCATGAACGTCCGACACCACAATTCAAAGGACATCAGGGTCCAAAGATGCAGATCCAGCGGCCGGCCCTGTTCCTGCCGCTCGATCAGGCGCTTGACATAGCCGGCGTCAAAAATCCCGCGCCGACGGAACGTATCCGACAGCAACAACTCTTTCACCAACGGCCGGAGCGGACCCCTCAACCACCGGTTCAACGGCACGCCAAATCCCTTCTTTGAACGGTCAAGAACCTCGTCGGGCAGCATGCCACGCAGCGCTTTGACGAAAATGTGCTTGGTTTTCCCGCGATGCAATTTCCAATCGGCCGGAATCGTCGCAGCGAATTCCACGAACGGATGGTCGAGCAACGGCACCCGCGCTTCCAGCGAATGCGCCATGCTCATCCGGTCCACCTTCGTCAGAATATCCAGCGGCAAATAGTGGCGAAAATCCAAGTCCTGGAGGATCGACAACCAGTGACCCTCATGCCGACGCAAGCGGTCCAGGCACGATCGCTCCGGCTGCGCCGCCCCGATCTGTTCACGAGCCCAGTCGGTCAACAGCCGCTGCTGATGATCATGTCGGAACAGCGTTGTGGCATACAGATACCGTTCACCGTCTGGCTTCGAAAGATACTCGAGGTACTGCTTGCCCTTGGCGTCTTCAGGCAGCGCATCGGAGGTGCGGGCCAGCAACGCCCGTACGGAACCGGGAAGAAAGCGCGCCATCCGATCCCGGCCTTCCACGACATATTTGTCATAACCGCCAAACAGCTCGTCGCCGCCGTCACCCGACAGCACGACCTTGACGTGCTGTCCTGCGAGCCGAGCGACCATGTAGGTAGGAATGGCGGAGGAATCGCCGAAGGGTTCGTCGAGGTCCCAGGCCAGATGGTCCAGCAGGTCCATCACGTCAGGCTCCAACACGAGTTCATGGTGATCCGTGCCGAACCGTTGAGCCACCAACCGGGCATAGGGCAATTCGTCGAACTCCTGTTCACGAAATCCAATGGAAAATGTCTTGATGCGGGACGTCGACATGCCGGCCATGGAGGCCACCACCGCGCTGGAGTCGATCCCGCCGCTGAGAAACGCGCCCACCGGGACATCGCTGACGAGATGATACCGGATCGATTCGTGGAGCTTTGTCCGCAATTCCTCAACGGTGTCCTCCTCAGATCGCCGTGCATCCGGTTGAAACCGCAGCTCCCAATACCGTTCGACGACCGGCTCGTGCTTCGGGTCAAGACGTAACCGATGCCCTGGCTCCAACTTATAGATGCCGTCTACGATGCTCTCACCAGGCGGAGTCGTCCCATAGGCCAGCAGATGAGCGAGCGATTCCCAGTTGAGGCGCCGGTCGACCTCTGGCAGTTGCAACAACGCTTTTAGCTCTGACGCAAACATGAACCGGCCGGCCGCGGTGCCATAGTAAAGCGGCTTGATGCCGATCCGGTCGCGCGCCAGCGTCAGCCGGCGGCGCGCCCCGTCCCAGACGGCAAAGGCAAACATACCTCGCAGCGCCTGGACGCAATCGGCTCCATGCTCTTCATAGAGATGGACGATGACTTCGGTATCGGTCGCCGTCGAGAACCGGTGCCCTCGGCGCTCAAGGTCATTTCGCAACTCGCGGTAGTTGTAGATTTCCCCGTTTAAGACAACCCAGATTGAACCGTCTTCATTCGACACCGGCTGATGACCTGTTTCCAGATCGATAATGCTCAGACGGCGCATTGCCAGGCCGGCGCCGTCTTTGAGAAACGTCCCTTCGTCGTCCGGCCCCCGTGAGACGAGCGCCGCGCACATCGCGTGCAACTCCTCCACGTCGATGGCCTGATGTTTCTGAGAGACGATGCCTGCGATTCCACACACGTCGCACCTCACGAAGTCTTGTGTTGATACCGGACCGGAAGCATGAACTGAAGGCGTCCCATCACATGAGTCAAGGCGGCGCGTTCATGGGGCGAGATGAGACCCACGCCCAGGGCCATACTCGCGTAGGTCGCTCCATAGACGGCGCTGATCACGGCGATTCGGATGAATGGTGCCGCCTCCAGGCCATACGCTACGGCCAGAGCTGGTAACACCGCCGTCAGCGAGACGATGATGATGAGCCATAGTGACCGCCAGGGAAGCACCCGCCCGACGCCCACATGCCACATTGATGCGGCGGCACCCAACCCGATCACTTTTCCAAGCGCCAACGCGAGCACCGTCACCAGCATCGCGCCCACCAATCCGAACGACCTGATTGACCAATGGATCAGCAGCGCGATCATTGCCAACCGCACCAGATTGATGGCCAAGAGCACGTTAGTTTTCGCATACACGCGCATCACGCCATCCATCGGAATTGCCGCGAACATGACGGCGGTGACGCCGACCATAAATATTGGAATGCTCGCCACGTATGTCTCCGTGAACAGCATGATGATGACATCGTGCGCCACGAGCAGCAGAAGTCCGGTCAAGGGAAAGAACACCAAGGCGAGCTTGCGCACGGTGTCATGCCAGAGATCGATCACGTGCGACTCCCGGCCGCTGTGTATCGCTGTGGACATCCCGACCATCATGACGTTGCAGACGGTGGTCGCGACGAGATCCACCACCGGGATCTGAAGACATCCCACCGAATAGACCGCGAAGGTCGCCGCATCGAAGAGCCCCGACACCGCATATTGATGAAGATTTTCTTGCGCGATACTGGCGACCACCGCGAGGGCGAATGGCAAGGCATACGCCAGTTGCCGGGCGAAACAGCGGGCGTCGGGTCGAAAACTGTCTCGGAACGTCCGCCAGTAATAGTGGGTCGTATAGAAAAAGCGAAGGACTGCGAACGCCACCGCGCCATAGAGCAGCGATCGTAACGCCGGCGCAATGAGCACCGGCACGATCAGAAAGAGGACCCGCGTCACGTCGGTAACCGCGTAGGCAACCGCCGCCGACCGATAGGCGCTGCGCGCCGTCATCACCGTTTCCAGGCCGATGGACGCCTGCATCAAGAGAAGATAGAGCGCGAGCAATGGGATGAGCGGCTCCAGCGCGGGATTGCTCATCCATCGCGCGATCGCCTCCGCATTGAGCACCAGCCACGCGGCCGCGACGGTACCCATGGCGGTCAGAAACAGGACCGAGTTCATCACGTAGCGTCCCGCGTGGCCATCGGCCTTGGGCAAAAAGAACAGCAGGCTTTCGGACATGCCGATCTGTGTAATGGTCAACAACGTGATGTAGAGAAGAAACCATTGCTTGTACGTCCCAAAGGTCTCGAGGTCAAAAATGCGGACGAGAATCAGGGGGGTGACGAACGCGGCCACAAAACCGGCGATCCGTCCCGCAATGATCAACAGAGCCGGCTTCAACATCAGATAGTCAGATCAAGGAGGACGTCACCGGGGAGACACGCTCTGGCTTCTTGTGCCGCGGCGTCGAGGACTGTCCGCTGCCCTGGCGGTCGCTATGGTCCTGCTGGCAGCGGTGGAAGAGATCGAAAATCCAATGGGCGTGACAATGCATGAGGATGTTCGAGAACCCCTCGAACGGATCGAGCGAGGAATTCTCCCACAAGATTTTCCGCGGAATCGTCAGCGACGGGTAGCGCACGTCCCGATGCAGACAGGTCGTGTATCCGAACCGGTAGCCTGCCTCTGCGACACAAGACACGACGGAAGGATTGAAGCGTCCGTCCGGATAAGCAAAATGCGACACGGGCTTGCCGAGTTTTTCCTGCAAGGTCAGCAACGAGCCCACGATCTGATTGGCCATGCGCTTCGGATTCTCGAGTGTCAGCAACGCATGGGTCTGCGTATGCGAGCCAATGGTCATGCCGGCCCGATCCAACGCGCGGACCATGTCCCACGTCAACGAGTGAAGCGCGGGAAAATCTTCGTCCCGAATCTGCACCACCGTCTCCAGCGCTTCAATCGCCCTCCGCAGCTGCTTTTGAGTCAACGTCGTGAAGAGCAACCGCATCGTGTCGAACGGATCCTTGATCACGTCTTTCAAGCCGTGCTGTCGTGCCAGCGGCACATCGTGACTCTCGCAGAGGGTGGTGAGCCGTTCAGCGTTATGGTCAATCATGGGCAGCACGCGCGCGAGCAACAGGAACAACTTGTCATACACGTGCAGGTAGTGTCGGCCCAAGGTTTCAGTGACCACGAAGATGCCGGCGGGAATGCCTTTGCGCTGCAGGAGCGGAAGGGCATGATGATAGACGCCGGCGTATCCGTCGTCGAAGGTGATCGCCGCCAGCGGCTCGTTGAACGGATCGCCGCTCTCGAAACGCTCGCCCAGTTCATCCAGCGTCAGAAAGCGGAAGTGCTGTCCCAGCCAATCCAGCTGACGCTCCAGCATCCTGCAGCTGACGAGGTTGGGCAGGATCGCGCGTCCCTGATGCATCCGAATATCCTCGACCACCGAGTGGTAGCCGATCACCAACGGAATGTGCTTCGTGGCATTGATCGTTTCGATCACGCTGCTGGCGCCGGTCCATCGTAATCCAGCGGCCAATGCCGTCTTGACCATCCTGCGCAGCGCCATGTCACGCTCCTCTGCGGTGCTTCATCAGACGGTCCAGCATCGTTTGCGGAAGCCAGCGGCGGGCGGCTTGCTTGCCCTGGCTCTCGGCCTCGAGCGACGCGCGATACAGCCACCCTCGCCACGAAGGCGGAAACAGATGGACCCGCGAGAGGTCCCGCGTTTCTTTGGCCCAGCGGAATTTGTACGCTTCCGTGCCATGTAACAGATCGTATTCTTCGACACCTTCCGCCAGAGCCTGTTTGATCGCAAGCCCCATCGTCACCAAGCCGACACTGTGCTTTCGCCAGGCCGGATCGAACCCTGATTGATAAAAATAAAATCGAGGGCCGCGCCGGAATCCGTACAATGCTCCGACCGGTCGACCGTTGACCCGCAGCAGGAACAGCCGGAGCCAGCCCCGATCCAGGGCGGTCCGGCTGAAGGCTTCATGAAACGCCAGTTCCCGCGTCGTCTGCATCGCCTGCGATCCGCCACGCTCGTGCCAGGCGACGGCATGCAGCGCCATGAAGGCCTGGAGGGCGTCTCGGCGCTGATCTTCTTTTTCGACCGCGTCAAATTCCACGACTCCGGCCTTCTGAAGGTTCTTGAGCCGCCGCATGAAGTTGTAGCGGTGATTGGCCCCGAGAGAGTCCAGATAAGACTCCCAGGTATGGCCGCGCAGCGTGATGTAGGGACAGCTCTCGATGATGCGGCGCTTGGCCTGCCATCCGCTCAGTTCCAACTCTTTGACCAGGCCGTCGGCCTCTGCAGAACGCGCAGGCAGATGGCTCAAGGTGAGCAGCGGCTTTTCGCGATTGAGATATTCGGTCAGTCCCACGCGGACCATTCCCTCTTCTCCCCGTCTGACAATCAGATCCAGGTAGTCGGAGCCGACGACGCCAGTCCCGAGAAACTCCGTGGACTGATGGCTCATCAGACCGCCGAAGGTCCGCGGCCGCGAGAAGAGCGGCGCGATGCCGAGCAATTGGCTCTGCCGGCGCACGGTGATGACACGCAGTGTCCAATCATCCCGCTCGAAGCAGCGCCACCAGGAGGTGAGCCACTCCGGCGTCAGGAACACGCAATCCTGCTCGCTGTTCTCCAGCAGATCCGTCCACTCATCGACCAAATGCAACAGCCGTCCGGGGTCCTCGATGATGGTGATCAAAAGATTGTTCGACGTCCTGAAGGACAGGCGATCGGCTTCTTCCGGCGGCTGAAGGCAGCTGTAGTCATGAATATCGATGCCTTGCCGAACGACCTTCGCCGGCATGCCCGCCATGACGCAGTTGGGCGGAACATCTTCCAAGACCACCGCATTGGCGCCAATCACCGACGACTCCCCCACGGAAATCGGCCCGAGCAGCTTGGCTCCTGCGCCGATGACGCAACGATCGCCGATCACCGGTACCCCCCATCGCCGTGACCGTCCGCCGATCGTGACGTCGTGCCCGATTGACACATAGCGCCCGATCCTGGTGCGTTCGTGCAACACGATGCCCAGCCCGCCGTACGCCAACTCCGTGCCTTCGCCAAACTCCACCGACATCGGAATCACCGCCCGACACAAAAAATAGATGGCGCCGTACGCCAGCTGCGGAATCACCGGAATGCGGCGCTGATAACACCAATTACCGATTCGATAGATTGCCAGTGCGTTCATGATCGAGCGTACCTGTGTGTGTGTGGCTCTCGCATACGACGGTCATTCGTGCAAATTGAGACCGATCCGCTGGCCGGCGGATTTTATGATTCGATACAACGGATGATCATGGATGCGCGGCAGCAGCATGAATTTGAAATGATGCAGCACACGGTTGCGGATCCGATTGGGAAAAATGAATATCCATGAGTGCGGTCTCGTGCGGTTCGTCCAATCCAGTTTCCACCGTTCGGCGTCGCCGAGGAAATCGACTTCGGTCAGTTTGCGTTTCCATGCATCACGGAGCATCAATTCGCACAAAAGCAGCGACGGAGAAAATGGCGCATAGTGCGGGTCATACCCGGATTTCAGAATGTAGAGCTTATTGTGAACCAGCAGGGCGATCTGGACGGCAATCCGTTTGCCCTCGATCGTGAGGAAATGCAGCTGCAGCCACCCCGCCTCAGCCGCTTTTGGCAGGAGGCTCCGATAAAAGGCCAGGCGATCCGGTCTATTCAGGATGGCGGTGCCGGCCTTGCCTTTCCAGGCCGCGGCCTCTAACAGAAAGGCTTCATCGAGCGTACGGCTCAACTGCTCTCCGCCTGTGACGATTTCATGGCGGACCTCACCGATTCTGTGCAATCCTTTGGCGCGCCCGCGCAGATTGGACAAATGCTTTTTCGACAAGGTTTTGAGGTAGCTGTCCCACGGCTGATCAATCGGAATGAACGGACCGTCAGATGAATGCCATTGGCCTAGCAGGAAATTGTCTTCGAAGGCGCAGAACCGGAGGTATTCGGCGGCACGCGCATTCTCTGGAATCTGCCGCAACTCCAGCATGTCCCAGTCCGACGCTTCGGCGGCCAGGAAGTTCCAGATGGCCCTACAGGCATCTTTTGCCCTTCGGGTCAAAATGAGATCGAACCGTTCCGTATACACATTGGCGATTCCTCGCAAGCGGCGGACGGCGCAGCCGTAGACGCGTCCCTGGTCGAACATCAGCGGGGCGATGGCAATCGGCTCTGCGCCTTCCATGACAACCAGAATGTGCAGTTTGCCCGCCGGCTTGAAACATTCCCACCAGGTGCTGACCCATTCGTAACGCAGGAAGGGATGATCGACGCGCGCTTCGTCCACCAACCGGTTCCAGACCGGTCCCATCCGCAGAAACGTGTCGTCGTCCTCGACGAGCTCGACGCGGAGACCAATGCGATGAGGCTGCGTGTCGTCACCCTCGTCGGTCAGGACGGGAGCATCTCGAGACGTCCCCTCGACAGCCGGAACGACCGTCGCCGTATTCATGACGATATCCTCCTCTTTTTCGGCCTCGGGCCGGCGTCCACGTATGAAACCGTTAGAAAAAATGGATTGACTCCTCTAGCGTGAAACAGCGACTGTCTGTGGCGTAGTTCGAATTCGTCGATCGCTGGCCCCTCGCCTCCCAGGCGCCTGCTCCAAGGCGATGTGCGCGTCCGAAACCTGCCTGGCCAGATACCGGATCTGTGCCTCATCGACGTCCTGATGAATCGGCAGCTCGAGCACGTGCCGCCTCAGGAACCTCGCTCCAGGCCCTTCGAGCGCTGCCGACAGGGGATCTCCCTCGTTCCAGAGCTCGGTCGCGATGACGCCGCAGGCCTTCAGCTTACGGGAAGCCGTTGGTTTGTCCTTTACCAGTAGCGGAAAAAACAACGGACAGACCCCGTCTTCGAGGGGCCGCCACGGTCCAATGCCGGATTCCGCAAGGAGCTCGGCAAGCAGAGAGAAATTGCGGCGGCGTTGATTCCTGATCGCCGCATAATCGAGGCGGTCGAGCAGCCGTTCGGACAAACAGGACATGGCAATGTCGGCATCAGCGACGTTGAACCCCACATCGCCCACCGGCACGCGCTTCACGCGCAGACCGGTCAGCAACGCCCCGATCCGGCGCTTGGCTGCCGCGAGCGCTGCGCCCACACGCGGGGCACGGCTTCTCGCCCGTTCGAGCCACAGCTCCAGCGCCTGGCCGACTTCGAACGCGCGGCCGATGCGCCGCAGCGGCAGATGCTCGAGTTCCGAAAACCCATGGCGGTGCTGTACCAACAGGCCCCCGTCGAGGACCGGCAATGTCTTATAGAGACAGAACACCGCGTAGTCGCCGAAAGATCCCAACGGGCCTTGCTCCGCTTCGCTTAGCAAGGCCAACGCGCAGTCCTCGACCAACACGAGTCCCTGCTGATCACAGAGCGCACGGAGCTCCGAGACCGGTTGCGGCCATCCGGCATAGTGAATCGTGAAGAGAACATCCGCGCCGCGTGCCGCTTGTCGTGACAGGCTGGCAAGATCCGGCCGGCCGTCACGGCCGATGGGATACAGCTCCACTGCCGCTCCGGCTGCTCGGATGGCTCTAAGCTCATTGCCCATGTGGTAGTCGGGAGCCAGCACGCGCGTGCATCCCGAGGCGACCAGGTGTGTGAACAACTGATAGATCGCACTTCTGGCGGTGTGAAAGCCGCGGCCACGCCGATGGCTCAAGGGAAAGGGCGCCGGCGCATTCACCGGTGGCCTCAGGAAATGGCGAATCGTCAGGCCTTGCCAGGCGGGAACGTACATGGTGGCCTCGTCACTCCAGTTAGTCGCCATGAATGGGGACTCCGAACTTCAGCATGGTTCGCCGTACGGTCGGAAACAGATTGGATTGCCGGATACTCGGGATGACGCGGAACTTCATTCCGTGCAGCAGCCGGGATTTCACCCGGTTCGGAAACACGAAAAGCCATGAGTGCGGCCGCCGGTCGGTTGCCCAGCTGAGCTTCCATCGTTCGTCTTCGCCTAAGAAATCCACTTCATCCCATTTCTTGACCCATGCCTCCCGTAGCAGACACTCCGTAAGCACCTGCCCAGGAGAATAGCGGTGATAGGTCTCGTTATAGCCCGACTTGAGCATGAAGAGCTTGTTCCGATAGAGGAGCGAAATGCGGACGGCGATGCGCACTGGCCCGACTTTCAAGAAACACATGTGCAGCCAGCCCAGCTGAGCGGCCCGTTGCAGCATCCGACGGTAAAAGAGGGCCGATTCCTGGCGGCTCCGGAGCGAGGTGCCTTCATCCACTTTCCATGACACGGCCTCGAGCTTGAGGGCATCTTCCATGTCGGCTTCCCACCGGTCGTCGATGGCCACGATGTCCAAGGTCACGGGGCCGTGACGCTCAAGCTGTCGTGTATGATTCCTGACGTTCGAGCGATGGGCCTTTTTCAACGACTGGTAGTAGGTCTCCCACGGCTGTCGGATCGCCACGTAGGGCGCCTCGTTTGCCGACCAGCGGCCCACCCGGTAACCGTCCCGTTCGATGAGGCCAGGCAGGTGGGTGAGTGTCTGCGAATTGCCGGGAAGCTGCCGTAATTCTAAGACGTCCCACTGATCCGCGTGGTCCTTGAGGTACGCCCACATGAGCTCGCAGACTTCCTGCGGACGATCACCAAGCAACAGGTCGAACCGTTCGGTGTACACATTCACGATGGCTTGGAGACGGCGGATGGGGCATCCGTACAATCGAGCCCGGTTGATCATCAAGGGCGCGATCGCAATGATGTCGGCGCCTGACATGACCGTCAGGATGTAGGGAGTCGCAGATTCCGCGAAGCAGTCCCACCAAATGCTGATCCATTCATGGGTAAGAAATGGATGGTCGATGCCCGACCGTTCCAGCAACTTGTTCCAGACCGATCCAAGAGCCAGAAATCGTGAATGGTCGGTAATGACTTCGATATGCACGAGGCACCTACTTGTACAGTCGTGACGAAGCGGCGGCCGCTTCCGGCCGCTTCCGGCGGCTCGCCTGCAGCATATCCAGATAGAGCCGCTCGACCGTTCGAATCATGCGCTCATTGGAGAAATGCTCGAGTACGCGACGCCGTCCAGCCTGGCCGAAGGACGCGCGGAGCCCTGGTGTCAGTAGGACGCGGCAGATCGCCTCGGCCAGCGCCGCAGGATTTTGTGACGGCACAAGGAATCCCGTCTCACCATCCACGATCACTTCCGGATTGCCCCCCACGTTGCTTGCGACGACAGGCACGGCGGCGGCCATCGATTCCAGCAAGGAATTCGACAACCCCTCGCCAATGACCGACGGCAGGACAGATACCGCAAGTGATGAGAGAATTTTCGGCACATCGAGCCGAAAACCCGTGAAGATCACCTTTTCCTGCAGCCCGAGTGTGATGACCTGCTGCTTGAGTTCTTCCCGGTACTGCGGATTGAAGGAATTGTCGCCGATGATCAGGAACTTTGCATTGGGGACGCGCGCGAGCACATCGTGCGCAGCGGCTAAGAAATATTCCAGCCCCTTAAGCCGATCAATGCGGGACACGATACCGATCAACAGATCGTCTGAAGACAGCCCAAACTCCTGGTGCAGGTCTCGGTCATGACCGTTGCGCAACGGCGGGCAGATGATCCCGTTGGGGATTACAACAATCCGCTCAGGACGATAGCCGTCGGCGACCAACACGCGTTTGATGGCCTCAGCGTTGACAACCACGCGGTCCGCCAAGCGGCACACCAGTTTATTCACTGCCCGTTGCCTCGCCGTCCAGATCTCGCCGGTGTCGCGAATCGACGCGAGGACAACGGGCACGTGGGCAAGCCGCGCAGCCGGCAGAGCGAACACGTTGGCGTAAAAGTTATAGGCGTGCACAATGTCGATGCGGTGGTGCCGCAGGTAGGACGCCAGGCGCAGGCATTCCTTGACCGTGCGAACGCCGTACAACTTCCGAATCTTATAGACCTCCAGGGGTGTACCGGTCAGATCCTCTCCGATCTGCTCGTCGAAACGTCCGAAACATCCAAGATGCACATCGAATCGCGACTTATCGATGCCCTGCCTGATGTTGAGGACTTGCCGCTCTGATCCGCCGATCGCCAGCTGCGCCAGGAATTTCAGCAGGCGGACCGGTTCTCCGGGCACCTCGGCCGTGGACGCCGGGAGCGGAGAGGCCATCGTGATCTGGTCGTCCACTTCAATCCGCGACGGACAACTCATGCCTGGACCTCCGATGCATGCCCATGCGCCGCACTGGCGATGGTTCTCGCGCCGATCGCCAGGCCCGCAATGTAATAGAAATAGTATTGGTAGCTGACCGGATGGAACATGGCCGCCGTCGCATAGGCGATTAAGCTGACCTGAAGGCCTTGCGCGAAACACACCAGATCCGGCGACGATGCCGCGCGTTGAATATCCGCGACGACCCGTAGGCAGGACCATAACAGCACGAGAAAGATTCCCAACCCAATCAGGCCTAGATCGAGGGCATGCTCCAGATAGACGTTGTGGACTCCCAGCCACCCGCCGCGAGCTTCGCGCATGACCAGCATGTTCATGCCCATCCCCGCCCCGATGATCGGGTTCGCGAGAATCGTTTTTCCGGCAATGATCATGTCCGAAATCCGCTCCTGTGCCGACCCGGTGCGGTCCGCTTCCACGTTGGTGATCGTGCTCATCCGGTC
>Ga0207648_10000187_pt1 | contig 65094 bp, 65 predicted proteins | sample KBSMisM32_FD_184310 | JGI IMG/M metagenome (GOLD analysis project Ga0207648, IMG submission 184310) | Miscanthus rhizosphere microbial communities from Kellogg Biological Station, Michigan, USA - KBS Miscanthus M3-2 (SPAdes) (version 2) | ecosystem: Host-associated > Plants > Roots >...
ACGGACCGAAATAGAACGTCACGTATCCGAACACGATGAAGGGTTCAACGGTCGGCGACATCATGATCAGGGGCCAGGATTCCGGCCAGTGCAACAACATCGGGTTGTAAACCGCGTATGGCGACCAGTTCATGATCGGGTCCTGCCATACGATCAGCGTCGTAACCAGGACCATCAGCAGCACTGGGCTGCCGGGGTTTTTCCGCCAGCCACGGATGAAGACGATGGTCAGCACCACGACCATGATCAAGGCGCCGATCTGCGGGATGACTTGCCAGTGATCGAATCCCGTCAGGAACTCAACCGGCCGGGGGCGTCCCTCGACGTTGGGGTTGGCCACGCGCGGGTCGACGTCCGTCCGCCCGACGGCGACGAACAACCCGAGGAAGCCGAGCCATGCGAAGAGGGAGATCACCCGCCCCCAGTTCCGGCCGGTGCGCGCCGGGGCCGGTGAATCGGCCTGTGTGTCGAGCGGTTTGGATTCCTGAGTCGTCATGGTGCTCCTCTCGTCCGCCGTCCGGTCATGAATCAGCCTTCGTCTCCGAACCGATCCACCAAGTGCGAGTTGATGCCGTCCGCGTCGAGAGTGCGTGCGACGAGATACCCCGAACCCATCCACGCCCGGCGGGTCCACTTACCAAGGGACACACGGGTTCCGGGCGCACCTGAGGCGGCGGGCATCATCTTGACCCGCTCGAGTGCTTCCTTCACGCCGCGCGGACTCAGCGGGTGCGCATCGGTGAACGCGCGCACCAGGGTGGCGGCGACATCGCGGTTCACCACCGACACGCAGTACTCGGGGCGGCTGCCGTCGTACCGCTTCGCGTAGCGGTCGAGGAATTCCTGCCCGATCGGATTACCCTCGTCGTACTGGTCAACGCCGGTCCACCCCATGAACGCCTGCCACATGATCGGGTTGACCCAGGCGTTCTGGAATGCGGTCGTGGTGAACCTGGGCGGATCCCAATTGACCGCCTCGAGCGCCGGGTTGATGAAGACGATTCCGAAACCGAAACCGAGATGAACGATCGCCTCGGCCTTCGCGTCGTGCAGGGTACGCACGGCGTCATTGATGTCCTGCGCTGTCTGGGCGATGGCCGCCTCTGCGACGATTCGAATACCCTTGCGGGCGCACGCACTTCGCAGGTTCTTCAGGTAGCTCTCGCCGATGAGGTTCTGCTCGACCAGGACACCGATCTGGCTCATCCCTCGCTTTGCGACGAGATCGGCGAGGAAGATCGGTTCATCGGTCATCGATCCCTGAGGGAACGAGAACGTCCATTCGCCGAGCCAGTCGTCGGTGCCGGTGACGCTGATAGCGGGAACCCTGAACCGTTCGTCGATCGCCTCGCGGGTCGGCACGCAGTTATCGGTGATGTGCGGGCCGAAGACCACCAGGCAGCCCTCGTCGACGAGTTCGCCGAACGCGTCGATCACCGACTTCACCGAACCCTTCGGCAGACCCTCCACCTCTCGGTAGATCATCTGCACCGGGCGATCCATCAGCCCCTGTTCGACGGCTTCCTCGAAGACGAGGTCGAAGCACCGCGTGAAGGAGGCCAGCAGATCCTCGGGGAAGCCCGGTGGCAAGGTGAAATCCATCAGGTAGCCGACCTTGATCGGCTCAGCGGTGCTTTCGTAGGACATGGCACCTCTCGGAGAGCGACCTAATATTTGTTCTGACAGTAGCTGCGACGCTGAGCAGCGTCAATCATCGAGTCGAGTCTGCGTCACCCAGGTAGACCTCGATCATCTCGCTGAGCCCGCGACCCACCGATGCGTCATCGGTCAGTGGCCCCGCGATGGCGGCCCTCGCGGCATCGCGACTGGTCAGGCCCTCGGCGATCAGCCGACCCGCTGCTATGAGCACGCGCGTCGACGCCACCTCGCGAAGTCCCCCCGTCTCCAGACGGCGGATCGCCTGGCCGAACCTCACCAACTCACTGGCCGTGGCCGCGTCGACGCCTGCCTCGTGCACCACGATGCCCTCCTCGACCTCGGGAGCGGGGAAACCGAACTCAATGGCGACCATCCGCTGCCGCGTCGAGTCCTTCAGATCTTTGAGGACGCTCTGGTACCCGGGGTTGTACGAGACGACCAGCCCGAATCCCGGCGCCGCATCCAGGGTGACCCCGAGGCGCTCGATCGGCAGCTGGCGCCGGTAGTCGGCCAGAGGATGCAATACGACAGTGGTGTCCTGCCGTGCTTCGACGACCTCGTCGAGATAACAGATGGCCCCCTCGCGGACCGCCCGGGTCAGTGGACCATCGACCCATACCGTCTCATCACCCCGGAGCAGGTACCTGCCGACCAGGTCTGCCGTCGTCAGGTCGTCATGACAGGCGACCGTGATCAGGGGCCGGCCGAGGTCGTGCGCCATGGCCTCGACGAAGCGAGTCTTGCCGCAGCCGGTAGGACCCTTCAGGACAAGCGAAAGGCCCTGGCGATAGGCCGCCTTGAAGACGGTTTCCTCGTTGCCCACCGACTGGTAGTAAGGACGCGCCGATGCGGCCTGCGGCATTGCGCCATTCTGATACGCGACCACGGGCTCGTTGCCCATATCGCCCCTTCCGTCGACCCGCGCCGTTGCGGCTGTCGCAGCCTAGCGCGGAACAGATGTTTGGTTCAAGCACCTGAAGGTGCACCTACGACACACGGCGCCGTACTTCGGCGGACCGTAGGGCGGAACGGAACAGCGGTCCGATCACGCCCGCGAGTTGCTCGGGGCGCGCGATCGTCGCGTGCGCGGCACTGCCGAACACCCGCCGCAATGAGGTGACATCGGTGCCCGCCCCGACGGTCAGGCACACGCACCCGGTGCCGCGACGTCTCGCTTCGGCGAGCGCGCGACGGGCGTCGGCGGCGCCATAAGCGCGTTCGTAGCCATGGTCGTAGGCCAACCCGTCCGACAGCACGACCAAAAGCCGCCGCGAGGTACCTCCACGAGTCTCCAGGACTGCCGAACCATGACGGATGGCGGCCCCCAGACGCGAATAAGCCCCGGGTTCCAAACTGTTGAGCCGCCTTATCACCCGGGCGTCGAAGTGGTCGTCAAACCGCTTGACCGGCACGAGATTCACCGCCGTACGCCCCTGCGAGTAGTACGCGTACAGCGCGGTGCGGTCGCCCAAATCATGCAGTGCGACAGTCAGATTGGAGACTGCTTCGCGTTGTTGCTGATGAACGGTGCGTCCGACGGTCCCCGGTTCGGCCGTGGAACCCGAGATGTCGAGCAGCAGCAGCACGGACAGGTCGCGCCTGCGCCGCAGGCTGTCGAGGTAGACCGCTTCATCGGGAACCGATCCGGCCAGCACCTCGACCCGTGCCTCGACCGCCGCATCAATGTCGATGTCGTCTCCCTGAGGCTGGCGGTGGCGACGGTGCAAGCCCATCCCGAGCCGGGCCAGCGGCCGGCGCACCCCGATCGCGGAGTCGATCCCCTGTGTTGCGGACGGCTTGATCTGCGGTTCGACCTCGCGAACGGTGCACCAGTCGGGCCGATAGCTCTTGCGGTTGGCGTCCCACTCGGGGTACCTGAAGCCATTCGGCGTGAAGTCGGCGACGTCCTCGGAGGAGGCCGTGGCCGTTGACGACACCGCATACGCGCCGCGGTTCGCCGAGTTCGTCCGGTGCGTCGGCGAATCCGCGCCTGGTGGTCCGCCACCGCTGCCGTCCGATTTTCGTGCCGACGACAGCATCTTCTTCAGCCACTTACCGACGAACCCGCCACCGCCCACTGGGCTGGTGAACAGATCCGGGTCGTCCGTGTCGTCGACCTCAGCGTCGTCGAGTTCCTCGAGCGGCTCCCTGGCCTGGCGCCGAGGCACGTGCCCCGATGTCCCACCCTCCGCCTGAACCGCAGCCCGGGTGTTGGCCGTCATCAATTTCTTGGCGCGGATGACCCCGAACGCGGCAGGCGGATCACCGAATGCTGTCTTCGTGGATGCGATCGACAACGAGTCCTCGGGTGAGTTGCTGATACCCGCCACCTCTGGGTCGAACAGCGATGTCAATGTCGTAGGCAACAAGGCGCTGTTCGCGGCCAGCGCCCGGTGGCTCTCGACGGCGAGATAGCGTCTGGCCAGCCGCGGATGGCGAACCAGTGAGTTCACGACGTCGTTCGTGAGGCTGTCGGCGGAAATCAGCGACGCATGAACGGCGACCGACTCCAGGTTGGCGCGCCCACCCGCCGACGGGTCAACGAAGATGCTCTGTCCGTCGGTCCACGACGGCTCCCCGGCCGGGGCGGGCGACACGGCGACGGGACGCCCCGCGAGTGCCGAGGCGAGCATGCCCAGCGCCTGAAGTCGATCGGTGTCGACATTGTCCGCCACAGCGCACCTCCCTACCCGCGAATTATTGACCAAATAATTGTTCCAACGTAGAGTCCGGCTCAGGGTGGAGTCAATGCGTCAGGAGCACAACGTGATCGACTTCGAAGGCCAGGTCACGATCGTCACCGGCGCGGGCCGCGGCCTCGGCCGCCTTTACGCCCTCGAGTTGGCCCGTCGGGGCGCCGCCGTAGTCGTCAACGACCTCGGCGGCACGATGCACGGGCAGGGGTCCGACAGCAGCATCGCCGATCAGGTGGTCGACGAAATCACGCAGGCAGGTGGCCGCGCGGTTGCCTCATACGCGTCGGTCGACAGCTCCGAAGGGGGGCAGACGATCGTCGATACCGCCGTTGATGCGTTCGGTCGTCTCGACGCCGTGATCAGCAATGCGGGGATCTTCAACAGCATCCCGTTCGACCAGCTGACCGCCGAGGACTGGCGTCGAATGTTGCAAGTGCATCTCGACGGTGGCTTCTACCTGAGCCAGCCCGCCTACAAGGTCATGGCCAAGCAAAGATACGGGCGTTTCGTGTTCATCTCATCGTCGGCGGGCAATTTCGGCCAGCCGATGGAGGCGCATTACGCCGCCGCCAAGACCGGCCTGGTCGGCCTCTCGAACGTCATCGCCATCGAGGGTGCGGCGCACGGCATCTGCTCCAACACCGTTCTTCCGACCGGGTTCTCGCGAATGGTCACCGAGACCGTCGGTGACGAGAAGTTCCTCGCCGAATCGGGCTTCATGCGCGCGATCAGACCCGAACTGGTTGTGCCACTTGTCGTTTTCCTCGCCAGCCGGGCGTGCGACTTCACCCACCGCAATTACTCGGCGTGCGCCGGCCGTTACGCCCGGGTCTTCACGGGTCTGGGCGACGGCTGGCTGGCGGACCCGGCGGCCGAACCGACCGCGGATGACATCTTGTCGCATATCGACGAAGTGTCGGCGACCGACAAATTCATCGTGCCCGATTCAATCGTCGACGAAGTGCTCCAGGTCTGCGACCGGCTCGGCATCAGTGCGATGCCCGACAACGCCGAAGTCGCCTTCCCGGAACCCACAAAGCGCTGACGAGTGATGAATGTCGAACAGTTGTTGACGTCGACGCGGTCGGCCCGAAAGACACTGGACCTGAACGCCCCCGTGGACCTCGACGAGGTTCGAGACTGCCTGCGGATCGGATTGCAGGCCGCCAACGGGACCAATCTGCAGTCCTGGCGCTGGCTGATCGTCACCGACCAGGGTCTGCGCACTCGGATCGCGGCCCTTTACCGGAACGCCTACCTGGACAAAGTCGGCGGGCAACTAATCGCCGGATTCATGCCCGAAGGCACTCCGGAGACGCGGATCATGTCGTCGACGGAGTGGCTGGTCGAGCATCTGGGTGAAGTGCCGATCTTGGTGATTCCATGCTACGAATCGACGATGCCGCGGTCTGACGGCGATGAGTCCTTCTATGTGGCAACGGTTTACGGTTCCATCTTTCCCGCCGTGTGGAACTTCCAGCTCGCACTGCACACCCGAGGCTACGGAACCTGCATCACGACCCTGCACCTGCATCACGAAAAAGAGGTGCGCAGCCTGCTGAAAATCCCCGATTCGGCGGTGCAGGGCTGCCTGCTGCCGGTCGCGCGACTGAAAAGCGGGCACGTGTTCGGCCCCGCGCCGCGTCGGGACATCGCCGAGGTCATCGGCATCAACGGTTGGGAGAGCGAGTGACGGTAGACGGCGACTTGGGTAGACGGCTTTCTCGCCTCGAAGATCTCGCGGAGATCCGTGACTGCATGATGCGGTATGCGCGGGGGATGGACCGCCGCGATCGCACTTTGTTGCGCTCCGCATATCACGACGGCGCGGTAGACGACCACGTGGGATTCGTCGGCGAGGTCGACGATTTCATCGAGTGGGCATTCGCCTACCACTCGACACAAACCCGGTACCAGCACTACATGCTCAACCACACGGCCGAGGTGAACGGTGACGAAGCCCATGCCGAGACCTATTACTTCTTCGTCGGGACCGACCGGGAGCCGCCGAATCACCTGACTCTGGCAGGCGGTCGCTACGTCGACCGCCTGGAGCGACGCGACGGTCGGTGGGCGATCGTGGACCGCGTTTGTGTAGCTGAATGGAACGCGGAGTCGACTTCGCTGATCACCGAGGAAGTCATCGCAATGTTGCCCGATGTCCGGCATGCGGCGCATGGTCCGGACGATCCGTCCTATGCCCGTCCATTGACTGTCGCTCGGTCAGCAACCCCGAGCGCCACATCGTGACGCGGTGATCCGGCACTGAAGCTCCAGTGGTCGGTACGATCGGCCTTTGGAAGTCACCTGGACAGGAGTCGATGACTGAGATGGCCAGCCCTGCCAGGACGAAGCGGCTCGCGGCCCCTCGTCGCGCCGGCGCGGACGAAGGCCAGGAAGCCACCCGCCGCACCGAGATCCTACAGACCGCAAATGCTGTCATAGCGACGTCCGGACTGCGCACGTCGTTGCAGCAGATTGCGGACGCCGCGGGCATCCTCGCGGGCAGCCTTTACCACCATTTCGAATCCAAGGAGGCGATCCTCGTCGAGCTGATCCGCCGCTACCACGCCGACCTCGACAGGATCGGCGAAGAGGCACTGGCACAGCTGGACGAGCCCGATCCGCGGCCTGCCGACGAGCAGATCGCCGGCCTAGGGCGCGCCATCGCTCGATGCGCGGTCGAGCATCGAGCCGCCCTGCAGATGTCCTTCTACGAGGGGCCCAGCACAGATCCTGAACTGATCGAGCTGACCCAACGCCGGCCGACGAAGATCACCGCCGCGATGCAGCAGGCTTTGCGCGCGGGACGATGGAGTGGGTACATCCGGACGGACGTCGATCTGCCCACCGTCGCGGACCGGATGGTGCAGAGCATGCTGCACGTCGGACTTGACGTGATCCGCCATAAGGCGTCCAGCGATCAAGTGGCCACGCTGCTGTCCACGATGATCCTCGAAGGGTTGGCCGCCGAGTCGCCGACGGACGAGGCGCTCGACGGGTCTGCCGCGTTCGCGGCGGCGCAGGACGTCATCCGCACGTGGATCGACGAAGAGGCAGACGAACAGGACGCCAAGGCCGTGCATCTTCGCGCGATCGCACGCGCCGAGTTCGGCAGGCGCGGTTACGAGATGACGACCATCCGCGATATCGCCTCGGCCGCCGGTCTCGGCACGGGGACCGTCTACCGCGTGATCGGGTCCAAGGACGAACTGCTCATGTCGATCATGCTCGATTTCGGCAAGAAGGTCGGCGGCGCATGGTCCGATATTCTTCGCTCGAATTCCTCCATACTGGAGAAGCTGGACGCATTGAGCTGGCTGAACATCAACGCTCTCGACCAGTTCCCCGACGAGTTCCGGATCCAACTCGCGTGGATGCGACAGTCACCGCCCGATACGCCGGCCCCGGCGTGGTCGTTCACCACACGGGTGCGTCAAATGAAGACACTGCTGTCTGACGGGGTGAAATCCGGTGAAATACAGCTCAACAGCCCGTCGGCCGAGTTGCTCGCCCGCTGCGTCATCGGCGAACAGTGGATTCCTGAGAACATTCTCCAGGCAGTGGGACCTCGCCAGGCGTTGATTCTCGCCAGGGACACGGTCCTGCGCGGTATAGCGGTTCGCACCTCCTGAACTTTGAACCATGAAGCGCGGGGATGTCTTCGCTGCCGTTGCTGCCCAGCGGCGCTACATGGCGGACCTCGTCGACGCGCTGTGCGATGAGCAGCTTGCCACACCCAGTCTCTGCGCGGGCTGGGACGTCAAGACGGTGGCCGCCCATGTCATCAGCACAATCGACGACGGACTACCGACATTCCTGCGACTCGCGGCACGTCGCCGAAGCCTCGATCGCGCGATCGATGAGCTTGCCCGGCAGCGAGCCGGAGCGTCGGCGTTCGAGATCGCCTCAGCGCTAAGGCAATACGCGGATCGCCCAGTTGATCCACCACTGTTCGGCCCGCTGGATCCGCTCGCGGACGTACTCGTCCACCTCGGCGACATCAGCATCCCGCTGGACATCGACTATCAACCCGACCCTGAGCTGGTGAAGCTCGCATTGGACTTCCTCACCGGGCCATGGCCTTTCGGCTTCGTACCGTTTCGACTGCTGCGGGGCCTGTCGCTTTACGCGCGCGACGTCGATCGCCGGTGGGGCGACGGCCCCGAAATAGCCGGACCGGCGGTCGCGTTGATGATGACGATCACGGGTCGAAGCGCTTGTCTGCGCGAATTGGACGGCCCGGGCGTGGCGGTACTCAGAAGCAGGCTGTCAGCCTGACGTTCGCTTATCGTCACTCAAGGCCCCGAAAGCCTTCGTCGACCAGTTCCTGGTAGGCGTCGATGACCGCCTTCACTGAGCCCTTCGGCAGGCCTTCCACCTCGCGGTAGATGACCTCGACCCGACGATCGATGATTCCCTCTGCCATCGCCTTCTCGAAGACCATGTCGAACGGGATCGTGAGGTCGTCGCGGTAGTGCTGGGGAAAGTCGTCCGAGAGCAGGAAGTCCATCAGGTAGCCGATTTTGACCGGTTCTGCGGTGCTTTCGTACGACATGAGCCCTCCAGCAGCATTGCTACCTAATGTTTGGTCTGCAACCCTACAGGATCCGGTGGGCTCAGATGCGCCGTCGACAGTCGACCGTTTGATAGCGTCACCAAACTTTGGGTTCCGATCCGATCTCGGGACGTAGAGTCGGTGAACAGGACGGGTGACGGGAGTCCGGCGTGACGGTGTCGAGCGGGAGCCGCAGAACGTCGTCCCGGCCGGGCTCCGACGACGGAACTCGGCGCGCAGAGATACTCGAGACCGCGGCATCGCTCATCGCGACTTCTGGCCTGCGAACCTCGATGCACGACATCGCTCGTGCTTCGGGAATCCAAACGGGCAGCCTCTACCACCACTTCGACTCGAAAGAAGCGCTACTGGTCGAGTTACTCCGGCGATACCACACCGATCTCGACCATGTCGCAGACCAGGCTCTGCAGGCTCTTGATGAACCGTCCGGACGGCCGGGTTTCGGGCAGATCACGACGTTGGGCGTGGCCATCGCGCGATGCGCAGTGGCGCATCGCGCCGCGATCCAGATATCGATGTACGAGACACCGAGTTCCAATCCAGATCTCATCGACTGGACGCAGCATCGGCCCACGACCGTATTGGAGGCGATGTATCAGACGCTGCGAGCTGGGCGTTGGGGCGGCTATGTGCGCTCTGACATCGATCTCCACGTGTTGGCCGATCGGATCTCGCAGACCATGCTGCAGGTCGGTCTAGATGTGTTGCGGCACACCGCGGCAACCGACCGAGTGGCAACGCTGTTGTGCCGCATCCTGTTGGAGGGCTTGGCCGCGGGGCGCCCTTCCGACACCGAGCTGAGTCAATCCGCCGCGTTCGCCGCCGCCGACGCGGCTATCCAGGGCTGGTCTGACGATATCGATACCGACGACAAGGTCGCACACATCCGTGCCGTGGCTCGGGCGGAGTTCGGGCGTCGAGGTTATGAAGGCACGACGGTTCGCGACATTGCCGCCGCAGCGGGTATCGGTCACGGCACGGTGTTCCGGTTGATCGGTTCCAAGGACGAACTGCTCGCTTCCATCATGGGTGGCTTCGGCGAGAAGACAGAGGAGGGTGCGCGCGAGGTGCTGCGTTCCGACTCGTCGCCGATCGAGAAACTCGACGCATTGAGTTGGATCAACATCAACGCACTCGAGCGCTTCGGCGATGAGTTCCGCATCCAGCTCGCATGGATGCGCCAGATCCCGCCGAACGCTTCTAACCCCAGCGTCGAGTTCCCGACTCGACTAAGGCAGACCAAAAATCTTCTTTCCCAAGGGATTCGATCGGGTCTCATCAGGTTTGACGATGCACCAAAGGAGATGCTCGCCAGGTGCGTGATCAGTCTTCAGTGGCTCCCCGAGAATATTCTGCGCGACGTCGGTGCACGCGCGTCTCTGACCCATGTTCGCGACACCATGCTGCGCGGCGCGGCAGGGGTGACGGACTAGCTGAAGGTGGCGGGCAACTTGCCCCAGCCCCGCACGCTGGAGGTGTGCGCCATCTCGGCATTGCTATAGTCGACTTCCCAGTCCGGCCAGCGCTTGAGCAGTTCTTCGGTCGCCACACGTGCCTGCATGCGCGCCAGTGCGGAACCCAGACAGAAGTGCAAACCCTGCCCGAAACTCAAGTGCGCACCTCTGCGATGGATGTCAAAACGCTCGCCGTCGGGAAAATGCCTCTCATCCCTGTTCGCTGAGCCGTTGAGCAGCAACATGATCGAGCCCTCTGGAATGGCTTGATCCCAGCACTTGACGTCGTGGGCGACGTAACGAGCCTGCACCGGCGACGGCGACTCATACCGCAGCACCTCCTCGATGGCGCCAGGAATCAAACCCGGATCGGCCACGAGCTCACGGCGCTGATCGGGGTGATCGGACAGCAGCGCACCGATGAAGCCGATGAGCCGGGTAGTCGTCTCGTTGCCTGCGCCCGCCACCATGCTGGTGTACATGAGCACCTCGGTGCGGGTCAGTCGACGAATTTCGCCTTCGTCCTCGACCTCGGCGTTGAGTAACTGGGTCATCAGATCGTCGGAAGGATGCTCGGCTCGCCATTCGATGTAGTCGGCGAACAGCTGGTAGGAGTTCTCGAAAGCGTTCTCTGACACCGCATAGCCCGAACTGTCCTTCAGGCCGATGGCCTGATTGGTGTTGTCGCGGACGGCCTGTTGGCCTTCCTCAGGGATTCCCAAAAGGTAGCCGATGGTCCGCATCGGGATCTGCGCGCCGAGATCTGCGATGAAGTCGAACCGCGACGAACCGACTAGTTGGTCCAGTGCGCGCTCGCAATACCTCCGCGCGAGTGGCTCGATGGCTTCCATCCTCCGGGGCGTGAAAACCCTTGACAGCACCCGCCTGTGGAGATCGTGCAGAGGTGGGTCCTCGAAGAGGATGACGCCTGGTGGCACCTCGAGGCCGCTCATGATGATGTCCATCGTCGTGCCGCGGCCCGACCGATATGTCGCCCAGTTCGGAAGTTCACGGGCAACGTCCTCGTACCGGCTGAGGGCATAGAAGTTGTACTTTTCGTTGTAGTAGAGAGGCGCTTCGTCGCGCATTCGCTTCCACGTGGGATACGGATCGTCGTCGATGTCGAAGTCGAACGGGTCGTAATAGAGGTCAACTGTGTTGGCGCCGGTCACTGCTCACTCCCCTTCGATACCAACTCCGTCAACGCCTCTGCCAACCCGTCGTCTCTCGGCGCGCTGCCTGTCCGCGCTGCTGCGGGGATCACCATCTCGCCGACCCGCTCGAGATAGGGCCAAGCCAACTCCGGCGGTAGGCCGGCGCACAGGGGCGACAAGTTCAGCATTTCGCCGGCCGCCACTCGCTCGACCGCTTCCGCGACGGTGTAGATGCGGTGCGATTTCGAGTTCTCGCGCAGCTCCTCGACATCGGCGGCACCCGAGACGCCTGCCGAGGTCTCGTTGCCGCTGTTCCACTGCGCATACGTCCGTGCGTCATGCAGGAGGTATCGGCCGATCTCATCCCACGCCCGGTCGACGTCATCGGTGACGAACACCGTAGTGGCGGTGTCCCGGTCGGGGACCAGAACGGGTCCTGGCGAATGTCCGTACTCGCTCGCGGCGCATTCGTATGCTTCCTGCATGCCGGGCTCGCCACCGTTGGCCAGCAAGCCGAGGCCGTACCTGCCCGCCCGGCGCGCGGCCGCCAAGCTCGCTCCGCCCCACATCAGAGTCGGACCGCCGGTGGTATGCGGCCGAGGCGTGACCGCGATGTGCCTGCCGTCATGAACTACGTGAGCATCACTCAGCAGCTTTCGCAGCAGGTCGAGTTTCTCGTCCGCCAGCCGTCCCCGGCGACGGATGTTCAGGCCGAAATGTTGGTATTCCTCGGGCCGATAACCTATTCCGAAGGTCACCGAGACCCGTCCGCCGCTGATGATGTCGAGCAGGCAGAGGTCCTCAGCGAGACGAACCGGATCGTAGAACGGCAGGATCACCGTGATGTTCAGCGGTAGCCGCTGGGTGCGCGCAGCGATCGCCGATGCGAGAACAATCGGCGACGGCAGGTAGCCGTCGTCTGAACCATGGTGTTCACACAACACCGCTGCGATGCAGCCGCGTGTCTCCGCCCACGCGCACATGTCGGCGGCGGCGGAATACAGGGCGGCCGCGGGCGCCCCGAATGACGGCGCGCGCATGTCGAATCTCATGGTGAACACGGCGGCTCCTCAGTCGAACACGTGCCTGGGCAGCGTGGTCGGGATGTCGAGAGAGCTGAGCAGTCCTGGCGGCGCTTCGACCACGTACGGGATCGCGTTGACCACCCGCATGGCGGTCGCCGCCATCGCCGCGTGCCCCGCGCCATGGCCCTGGGCGGCACCCATGGTCATCGCGCAGTGGATATCGGGTTCACCCTCGATGTCGACGCGGTACGTGGCGTCGAAGTCCGACGCCAACCAGTCCGGTGCCACATCGCGGGCCATCCTGATGATGTGGTCGATGATGATCGCTTCTCGGCCGTTGACGACGCCGGCGGCACGCGTCCATACCGCCCCGCACGTGCCGGCCTTGATGGTGCCGAACGCGACATCGATATCGCGATCGGTCAATCGACGGTCCAGCGAGCCACGGATCGCTTCCACCTCCACGCCGAGTCCCTGCGCGATGAGGTGAATCGGTGCCTTCCAGGCCAACTCGATGAAGCCAGGCGTCCTCAGCATCGGCTCGAAGTCGAGCGGCCGCCCGAACCCCATGCCGTCCATCATCACGTCGGCGACTGGATAGTGATCGTTGAGCGCGACCTCGGTGGCGGTGATGGTGCGGATGTTCTTCGACTGCGTGGTCATCAGCAGAGCAAGCTGGTCGGAGGCGAAGCCCGGGAAGATGCCGGAGACATAAAAGGAGGCGTTGCCCGACTTGGCCGCAGCCTCCAATTGACCAAGCCAGTCCGGCGAGTAGTAGGCAGGCGGGAACACCAGACCGGTGGATGACGTCGACACGACGTTGATGCCCGCCTCCAGCAGACGCACATAGTCCGGCACCGCACCCGCGTCGCGTTCCGGGCCGCTGGCCGCGTAGACGACGCACTCCGGCGCGAGGCCGATCAGCGCGTCAGCATCGGTGGTGGCCGCAAGCCCCATCTGGTCGGCGTCGGTCAACTCGCCGACGTCTTTCCCGTCCTTGTCCGGTGAATGAACCCATACGCCAACGAGTTCGAGGTCGGGACGGCGGCGTATCGCGTCGATCGCGTTCGACCCGACACCTCCGGTCGACCATACGACCGTGCGCAGAGCTGTCACTGGCATCTCCTCACCGAAACGACGGGCTGCGCGATCCGCTATGCCGAGACCCTAACCTAATGTTTGTTCTTTTCAAACCATGTCTCGCCCTTCGCAGATGCGGGACCAAGCGATGCTCACAGGCGTGGTTCAGGCATGCGTACCGGCGTCCGCCCTTGACCGTCGACACCGCTACTGCTAGCTTGCGGATCAAACGTTAGGTATCACCATCACCGCAGCCAAGGGAGCCTGATCGATGGCGGTGCTCCACACGACCGGTGGCCACGATCTGCGCCACTTTCCAGCGGTCGCAGACTGTTGATCGAGATAGCGCCGAGCCAGGCAAACATCGTCGCCCGTCTTCGGGCGATCAGGCTCGGATGGGCAGGCGCCACGGTCGTTTTCGGCGCATTCGCAATCGTCGCGTTGGTGAACATGCAGAGCGGTCTACACGGCGACCCTCGGGCTACCAACCCCAACCCCGGAGAACCGCCGTATCCCCCTTTCCTCGGCATATCCGACTGGCCGCACGTCACCAGCGTGATGTCGGCGGCACTCACCGTCGCGTTCTTCGGCTACCTGGCGTGGTGGTCGATCCGCCAGCGCAGCCCACACTGGCTGCTGATCGTCGGGATCGCAGCCTTCTTCGCCGGCGCGCTGGACCCGCTCGCCAATTGGGCGACTTTCGCCGTCTTCGATCCACAGGTCGCGCACTTCCGACTGTCGTGGCCGTACTTCAACGCGTCTCCGCTACTCGAGCCGACTCTGTCATTCCTCGGCGGCTACGCGAGCTACTACGTGCTGACCGGGCTCGGTCTTGTCTCGATCCATCGCCGTTTCGTCGAACCGCAGATCTCCCACGACAGCTGGCTCGGCCGGCATCGGCTCGTCGCCGTATTTGTCACCGGATTCGTTGCGGGCCTGCCCCTCAACGCGGTCATGCAGTTCATGTGGTTGAAGGTGGGACTCTTCGTCTACACCGAGGCGGCTGGCCCCGTGCTACACGTGTTCGGCAGAGACCTGCCGCTTTACATGGTGATCTATGACAGCGTGCTGTTCGCGGTGGTGGCCCTGTTGTGCGTCCGCGATGACAGCGGTCGGCCAGCGGTCGTCGCGAAACTCGCGGTCCGGGCTACCACTGTCCGGATGACAGTGGTCGCCACCGCGGTGCTGACGGGCGCCGTGTTGGTGCCGATCGCGGTGTTCAGCCTGTTGCGTATCGCCGGGGATCCCAAGCCCGCATACGACGTGTGGCCCTATCCGCCCGTGAAAGTCTACGACCCGTACGGCGACCTCGAGCGTGCCGGCAAGCCCGGCCCGTTTTACCGGTGACCAAGGAGGAAGCGATGACTGAAGGCCGGCAGCGTGTGGTGGTTTGGGCCACGGGTGGCATCGGATCGATCGCCATTCGTGCCATCCATCAGCGACCCAACCTCGACCTCGTCGGCGTGTGGGTGCACTCGCCGGAGAAGGACGGCAAGGACGCCGGCGAGCTTGCCAACGGCGATCCGATCGGCCTTGCCGCTACCACCGATGCAGACGCGCTGATCGCCCTCAAACCCGACTGCGTCGTATACGCGGCCAGCGGCCCCGAGCGCGACGCGCTCGCCATCCCCGACTACGTCAAGTTGCTCGGTGCGGGAATCAACGTGGTGACGACAAGCACCACACGGCTGGTCAATCCGCATGCCTACGAACCGGCCGAATGGCGCGACCAACTCGTTGCCGCGGCCAAAGAGGGCCAAGCCTCGTTGTACGCCTCGGGCATCGAGCCCGGATTCGCAGCCGACTACCTGCCGCTTGTGCTGACCACCCAGTCGGCGTCGATCGAGAAGATCCATGCATACGAGATCGGGCTGTACGACGACTACGGTGTGCCCGACATCATGAGCGACGCGATGGGATTCGGCCGTCCGCTCGACTACCAGCCGTGGATCGGTTTCCCTGGCGCCATCGCCGGTGAGTGGCAAGGACAGATCCGCATGATCGCCGACGCGCTCGGCGTCGAGGTCCAAGAGATTCGAGAATCGTTCGATCGGGCGCTGACGGACCGGACACTGGAGGTCGCGATGGGAACCGTCGATGCCGGAACATGTGGCGCGCTGCGGATGCAGGCGATCGGCGTCGTCGACGGCCGCGAGGCCATCGTGATCGAACACGTCACCCGGCTGGCGCCCGATGTCGCCCCCGACTGGCCCACGCTTCCCGGCGCCCTGGGCTACCGCGTGGTGATCACCGGCCAGCCCGACATCGAAGCCACAATGGCCGCGACACTTCGTGATCGGCGCAAGGCCGGTATCGAAGGCATGACATCAGGGGCGGGAGCGATGGTCGCCACGGCAATGCGTGTTGTGAACGCGATCCCGTATGTCGTTGCGGCGCAACCAGGTCTGCTGAGTTCCGTCGATCTGCCGCTCACGATTCCGCAGAACGCTTTCACCCAGCCGGGGTGAGCCGCAACGGCATGGTCACGTTGAGCCACTTGTTGAAGTAGCAGGCGCGGCTCGGACCTATGGTCTGGTCCCAACCTCCGAATGCACCGATTGTTCACAAACGTCGGTTGGCTACGGTGCTTACTCCGGCAGCCGCAGCTCGGGCTTTTCCACCTCTTCGATGTTCACGTCCTTGAACGTGATCACCCGGACCTGCTTGACGAACCGGGCAGGCCGGTACATGTCCCAGACCCAGGCGTCGGCCAGGCGCAGCTCGAAGTAGACCTCGCCCTCGGAGTTGCGGGGCACCAGCTCAACGCTGTTGGCCAGGTAGAACCGGCGCTCGGTCTCCACCACATAGCTGAACTGCCCGACAATGTCCTTGTATTCGCGGTAGAGCGAGAGCTCCATCTCGGTTTCATACTTTTCGAGATCTTCGGCACTCATCGGCTCAGCTGTCCTTCATGTAGCGGCGTGTCGCCGCTCTTCGCGCAAGCGCTCATCGCAGCCCCATTCTCCCCTACCCGAGTTGGCACTGCTGCTCGGGCTCCCAGTCGAGGGCGTCTTCGGGCACCAACTCACCCTCGACGGCGACCAGTTTGCGCACGTTGATGAACGAGTAGCGGTGCTGGCTACAGGGCCCCAGCTGGGCCAGCGCCGCGCTGTGGGCCGGGGTGCTGTAGCCCTTGTGCTCGGCGAATCCATACCCGGGATGATCAGCTTCCATTTTCACCATCAGCCGGTCCCTGCTCACCTTGGCCAGCACACTGGCCGCCGCGATGCAGGCCGCTGCCGCATCGCCACCGACAACCGGCAGTGACGGCATCGGCAAGCCCGGAACCCGGAACCCGTCCGACAGCACATAACCGGGCCGTACCGACAGGCCCGCCACCGCGCGCCGCATTCCCTCGATGTTCGCCACGTGCACACCCCGCCGATCCACCTCGGTCGACGGGATGAATACCACGTGATAGGCCAGCGCATAGCGACGGATCAGCGGAAACAGCCGTTCGCGCTCCTTCTCGTTGAGCTTCTTGGAGTCGTCGAGCGAGGCCAGGCTCTCCAGCCGGTTCGGCCCGAGGACGCACGCCGCCACCACCAGCGGGCCCGCACAGGCACCGCGGCCTACCTCGTCAACGCCCGCCACCGGGCCGAGCCCGCCTCGATACAGCGCGGACTCCAGGGTGCGCAGGCCCGAAGACTTCCGGATCACAGTTCGCGGAGGCCATGTCGCCGGCAAAGCTCAAGCCCTCTGCTCTTCGCGCAAGCGGCTCATCTCACGCTCTCTGCTCTTCGCGCAAAGCGATCATCCTATTGAGTCTGCGGGTTCACCGCATGGACTCCACCCCATCGCGACGGCGGCCAGGCGATGAATCGTGCCTTTCCAATGACATTGTCTACCGGCACCGTCCCGGGCGTCGGGTCACCCGTGCACAACAGCCCGCGCTGAGCGTCGGCCGGAATATTGCCGCAATGCGCGCGCGAATCGGCCGAATGGGTGCGGTTGTCGCCCATCACCCACAACCGACCCTCGGGCACCTTCACCGGCCCGAACTCATTGCCCAGGCAGGGGTAAACCGCAGGGTCGGCCATCATCGTCGCCGGGTCGAGAAACGGCTCCTTCAGCGGCTTGCCGTCCACTGTGAGGCCGGTGGTGGCGCGGCATTCGACGGTCTGTCCGCCGACCGCGATCACCCGTTTGACCAAATCGTTCTCGTCGGGCGGGACGAAGCCGATGAACGACAACGCGTTCTGCACCCAGCGCAACGCGGTGTTCTTTGAGCGGATCGATTTGTAGCCGATGTTCCAGTTCGGCGGCCCCTTGAACACGATCACATCGCCGGGCTCGGGTGAACCGAACCGGTAGGTGAGCTTGTCGACCATGATCCGGTCGCCGGTGCACCCATTGCATCCGTGCAGCGTGGGCTCCATCGACTCGGACGGGATCAAATAGGGCCGCGCGACGAACGTCAGCATCACGTAGTAGAGGACCACCGCGATGGTGATCAGGATCGCCGCTTCCCGCAGCGCGCCGCGCTTCTTGGGTTCGTCGGGCTTCTCGTCGGTGACCGAATCGGAAACCTCGGTCGTGTTGGACGAGTCGTCAGGGTCCGTGGAGTCGGTCACCGCATCAGAGTAGCCAGCGCGATCATCATCGCCGCGCGGCTCGCTTTCCAAGGATCAGACCTCGTCGGGACGGAAAGTCAGCGCTTCTCCTTGATCTTCGCCTTCTTGCCACGCAGCTCGCGCAGGTAGTACAGCTTCGCGCGGCGCACATCACCGCGGGTGACGACGTCGATGTGGTCGATGTTGGGCGAATGCACCGGGAAGGTCCGCTCGACGCCGACGCCATAGCTTTCCTTGCGCACGGTGAAGGTCTCACGGATCCCGCCACCCTGCCGGCGAAGGACGACGCCTTTGAAGACCTGGATGCGCTCCTTGGAGCCCTCGATGACCTTGACGTGCACGTTGATGGTGTCGCCGGGGCCGAAGTCCGGGATGTCGTCGCGCAGCGACGTCTGATCGACGAAGTCCAGCGTGTTCATCGGTGACACTTCCTTGCTGTTGGCGGTTGCGGGCTCCTGCGTCACAATGCGATGCGTCGCCGAGCCGATCTGTTCGGGCCTACCTGGGGCGTCTCGCGGCGGGCGGGATTCGGGCCCACGCGGACAACTGCTCAATTGTGCCAGATGGGGCCCGATCCAGTGAAATCGCCGCCGGATGACCGCCGAACGCGCAGCAGGCCTTCGCACGCAATGTAGCCGTTCAACCGCTAGTCTGAGGCCACCGGCAGGGACGGTGAGGCAAACCTGATTTCCGCTTCGGAACACGAAAGGGAGGGTCATGCGACGGCGGCCGTCGAAGCTGCTCACTGCAACCGCAGGCGTCATCGTTGCCGTCCCCCTTGTCGCAGGGTGCGAAGCCAAGGTCTACGGCGATACGCCGGCGCCCGCAGGCCCCCAGCTGACGGTCGTCGCCCCGATGGGCACCAATGCCCCGCTCCCCGAATCCCCGCCTGACGAGCCCACAGCCAGTTTCGACGGCCTGGCCGCGCGGGCCAAGCAGGCCACCGCCGACGCCACGAAGGCCGGCGCCGACATCACGACCACCATCCTTGACCGCAAGACCCGCCAGATCGTCGCCAACGGCAACTCCGAGGCAATGCCCATCGCCTCGGTTGTCAAGCTGTTCATCGCGGACGACCTGCTCCTGCAGGAGGCTAAGGGACAGACACAGCTCTCCCCCGCCGACCGTCAGGCGCTCGACAACATGTTGCGGTCCTCGGATGACAGCGCGGCCGAGGTGTTCTGGAACCGCAGCGGCGGCAGCGCCATCGTTTCGCGAGTCACCGCCCGGTACGGGCTGGGGGCGACCACGACGCCCTACAACGGGCGATGGTTCAACACCTTGAGCACGACCGGTGACCTCGTTCAGTATTACGACAAGCTGCTCTCGGGCACCGGCGGGTTGCCGCCGGAGCGGGCCAACATCATCCTGTCCAATCTGGCGGCGTCGACTCCGATGGCGATCGACGGTACACAGCCCGGTGGCGTATACCCACAGCGGTTCGGCATCCCCGACGGGCTCTACCGCGAACCTGTGGCGGTCAAGCAGGGCTGGATGTGCTGCTGGAACGGCGGCAATTGGATGCACATGTCGACCGGTGTGATCGGACCGGACCGTCGCTACATCGTGGCGATCGGTTCGATGCAGGCGGTCGACGCCGTGACCGCGCGCAACACCATCACCCAGGCCATCAAGACGATGTTCCCTGGCGGCCGCATCTAGTCCAGCAGATCGGGGCGGCGCTCCCGGGTGCGCTGCAGCCCCTGTTCGTGTCGCCACGCCGCGATCTTCGCGTGATCACCCGACAGCAGCACCTCGGGGACGTTGAGCCCGCGCCAGCTCGGAGGCCTGGTGTAGGCCGGTCCCTCCAGCAAGCCGTTGGAATGCGAATCGTCTTGATGTGACGCGGGATTGCCGAGCACATCGGGTAGCAGGCGAACGACCGCCTCGATCATCACCAGTGTGGCCGACTCCCCGCCGGGCAGCACATAGTCGCCGATCGAGATCTCCTCGACTCGCATCCGCCGGGCCGCATCGTCGACGACGCGCTGATCGATGCCCTCGTAGCGCCCGCACGCGAACACCAGGTGTTTCTCTGTGCTCCAGCGTTGCGCATCGGCCTGACCGAACAGCCGACCGGCGGGCGTAGGGACGATCAGAAGTGTTTCGTCCGAGCAGATCTCGTCGAGCGCCTCGCCCCACACCGGCGCCTTCATCACCATGCCTGGACCGCCACCGTAGGGCGAGTCGTCGACGGACCGGTGCACGTCGTGGGTCCATCGCCGCAGGTCGTGCACCGCAAGGACGATGATGCCGGCGTCAATCGCCTTGCCCGGCAACGACTGTCGCAACGGCTCCAGGTAGTCCGGGAAGATCGTCACAACATCGATACGCATGTTTCGATACGCCTCGTTCAGCCCAGCTCCAGCAGACCCTCGGGCGGGTCGATCTCGATCCTCTGGTCGGCAAGCGACACAGACGTCACGATGGCGCTGACGAACGGCACCAGCACCTCACCTTGCTCGGTGCGCACAGACAGCAATTCGCCTGCCGCCGTGTGCAATACCTCGGCGACCGAGCCAACGGTCGTGCCGGTGGTGGTCACCACCTGAAGGCCTTCGAGTTGATGGTCGTAGAACTCGTCGGGATCCTCGATCGGCGGCAGATCCCCCGAATCGACGATGAACACCGTGCCCCTCAACGAATCGGCGGCGTCGCGACCGGTCACCCCGTCGAGCCGCACAAGCAGCCGACCACCGTGGTCACGGGCCGACGCGACAACGTAGTGACTCTCGGGCCCGCCGCGAGACGGCCTGCCACGCAAGGACGAACCGGGCGCGAAGCGGGTGTCGGGATCGTCGGTGCGGATTTCGACGACAACCTCGCCGGTGATCCCGTGCGCTTTGACGACCCGCCCGACTACCAGGTCCATACGACGGCTACTGGTCGGTGTCCACCACGTCGACGCGGATGCCGCGGCCACCAATGCCCGCGACCAGCGTGCGCAGTGCGGTCGCGGTGCGGCCACCACGGCCGATGACCTTCCCGAGATCGTCGGGGTGTACGTGCACCTCGACGGTGCGGCCGCGACGACTGGTCACCATGTCGACCCGGACATCGTCGGGGTTGTCCACGATCCCGCGGACCAGGTGCTCGACGGCGTCAACGACGGCAGAGCTCATGGCCGCGGTCAGCTTTCGGTGGACTCGGCCGACTCGGCCGGCTCGGCAGCCTCGACGGGGGCCTCAGCCTCAGCAGGCGCTTCTGCCTCGACGGGCGCCTCAGCCTCAGCAGGCGCTTCTCCCTCGGCGGGAGCCTCAGCCTCAGCAGGCGCTTCTGCCTCGACGGGGGCCTCAGCCTCAGCCGTCTCAGCGGCCTTCTTGGCGGGCGCCTTCTTCTTCTTGGCCGTGGTCGCCTCGGTGCTCGGGCCGCCCTCGGCCTGGGCCAGCGCGGCGTTGAACAGATCCAGCTTGCTGGGCTTGGGCTCCTTGACCTTCAGCGTGCCCTCCGCGCCGGGCAGACCCTTGAACTTCTGCCAGTCGCCCGTGATCTGAAGCAGCTTGAGGACGGGTTCGGTGGGCTGGGCGCCGACACCGAGCCAGTACTGGGCCCGCTCCGAGTCGATCTCGATGAGGCTCGGGTCTTCCTTCGGGTGGTAGCGGCCGATGACCTCGATCGCACGGCCGTCGCGGCGGGTGCGCGCGTCGGCGACGGCGATGCGGTACTGGGGATTGCGGATCTTGCCAAGCCGAGTGAGCTTGATCTTGACAGCCATGGTGAAGCGATCTCTCCTGATGATTGCCACGCTGCAATTCAGCGACCTCGGGCGGGATACCCGGATCCGGTTTTGCCTTACGTGTGTGACCGCCGCGGGGCCGTAGTCCTGCGGCAGACAGCCGACCATTGTGCCAGAACAGCGGCTACTGGTGGAAATCCGTGACCTTCGGCCGCTCGCTGACCTTTACAACTTCCGGTCACAATGTCACGCTTCGGCAATGGACGACGCCGCTTCCCTGCTCGAGATCGAGGCGATCAAGCAGTTGAAGGCCCGCTACTGCCGATACCTGGACACCAAAGACTGGCTGATGTGGCGGGGGATTTTCATCGACGATTTTCTCAGCGACACCTCGCAGGCGGGCGGCACGGTGATCCGCGGGGCCGATGAATTCGTCGCCTTCACCCGTAGAGGCGTCGGCGAGCGCGCCACCGCGCACCAAGTGCACGCGCCGGAGATCGAGCTGACGTCGGCGACGACGGCGCGAGGCATATGGGCGCTCGAGGATGTGGTCCGGTTGGCGCCGGGCGTGAACCTACGCGGTTACGGCCACTACCACGAGACCTACGAGAAGGTCGACGGGCAGTGGCGGATCACCAGCTCCAAGCTGACCCGGCTGCGGGAGGACATCTTCAACGCCTTCGTCTCCGTTTATCTCTCGGACCGGATCAAGAAGGCGGCCGGAAGGGCGGCGCGCCTGCTCGTGCGATGAGCATGCTGATCCGTCCCGTCGGCGAAATCGTTGCGACACTGCAGAATTCGCGCGTTCAGGTCGAGCAGGGCGGACGGCCTGAGTCAGACGACCTTGTCGAAGCACTTGGTCTCGACGCGGCGGCTCATGCGCCAACCCTCAGCGGTGCGGATGAACTCGTCGTCGTACCACAACCCGCAGTACAGGATCTGGTTCTGCTCACCGCCGAGCACCATCGGGTTGAAGCAGATGGTCCGTGACGACGCGGTATCGCCATCAATCCGGACGTCGAAGTTGCCGAGCATGTGCGCATACGCCCTGAAGTTCGGCAGCACCTGCGCCAACCAAGCCTTCACCTCGGGAAAGCGGCCGTCGATGCCGCCCATGGCCCGGTAGTCGATATAAGCATCGGCGGTGAACACGTGATCGAGGTCGTCGAATTGTCGTGTGTCGATCGCCGTCGAGTAGTCGATCAGCAGCTGCTGGATCTCGAACCGGTCCGAAATCTCCGCCAGGCTCAACATGCGGTTGATTCAACACCGCGCCAGGCCGCATTCAGGCGCGAGGGTTAGGCTGCTCATTCCATGGGGAGATTCGTCGCGGTCATCGCCACTTGTCTGAGTCTGGTCCTGTTGCCTGGAGCGCCTGTGGCTTCGGCCGAGCCGGACATCCAACCCGTCGGCAGCGTGCCGGTCCCTGAGGGCCCCGCTCCGGCGTGGATCGTCGCCGACATGGACACCGGCCAGGTGCTGGCGGGCCGCGACATGGACGTCGCGCATCCGCCTGCAAGCACGATCAAGACACTGCTTGCGCTCACCGCACTGGACGAACTTCCCAACCTGGACGCGACTGTCGTCGGCACCGAGGCCGACACACAAGTCGAGTGCAACTGCGCGGGCATCAAACCGGGTGGTACCTACACGGCACGCAACCTGCTCGACGCCGTGCTGCTGGTGTCGGGTAACGACGCGGCCAATGCGCTCGCCGACATGATCGGCGGCTACGACACGGCGGTGGCGAAGATGAACGCCAAAGCTGCGTCCATCGGGGCGGTGAACACGCACGCGTCGACGCCGTCTGGGCTGGACGGGCCGGGCGGCTCGGGGTTCACCACGCCGCGGGACCTGGCCATCATCTTCCGCGCCGCGATGGCCAATCCGACGTTCGCCCAGATCACTTCGCAGCCGGTGGCCATGTTTCCGTCCGGTGCGGGCGAGAAGCCACTGGCCAACGAGGACGAGTTGCTGCACCGCTACCCCGGCGCCATCGGCGGCAAGACCGGTTTCACCGACGCGGCGAAGAAGACATTCGTCGCCGCCGCTGACCGGGGCGGGCGCCGACTGGTGATCGCGATGATGTACGGCCTGATCAAGGAGGGCGGCCCGACCTACTGGGATCAAGCCGCCGGGCTGCTGGACTGGGGCTTCGCGCAGGACCCGACGGCGAGCGTCGGCTCGCTTTAAGTTGCTGAATCGCAACGCATCCGAGACCTCACCGGCAGACGCGCTGAGTACGCTCGGCGGCCGTGCGAAAGTTGTTGGCCGCGTTGACCATCACGTTGTCCGCGGCCCTACCGGCTGCTGGCCCGGTGCGGGCCGAGCCCGGCATGGAACCCGCAGGCGCGGTGGATATCCCGCAGGGTCCCGCACAGGCATGGCTGCTGGCCGACCTAGATAGCGGACGAATTCTCGCTTCCCGCAACCCATATGACCCGCACGCACCGGCGAGCACCATCAAGGCACTGCTTGCGATGGTCGTGCTCGATCAGCTTCCACTCAGTGCGGTGATCGTCGTGAAGCCTACGAACACGGATGTCGAGTGCTCGTGTGTCGGGGTGAAGGATGGTCGGGCCTACACCGTCCGCCAGCTGCTCGACGGGTTGATGCTGGTGTCGGGCAACGACGCTGCCAACACCCTGGCCGAGGGGCTCGGCGGTTATCAGGCCGCCGTCGCGCGAATGAACGCCAAGGCCGTCGCGCTGGGCGCGCGCAACACCCACGCCTCCTCGCCGTCGGGCCTGGACGGTCCCGGCATGGAGTCCGTCACGACGCCGTTCGATCTGGCGGTGATCTACCGTGCCGCACTTCGGTATCCGGCCTTCGCCGCGATCGTGCGCCAGCCCTCGTCACTCTTCCCCACCGACGACGGACCGAAGAAGATCGTCAATCAGAACGAACTGCTGACGCGCTATCCCGGCACACTGGTCGGCAAGACCGGCTTCACGGACCTCGCGCAGCACACGTTCGTCGGGGCGGCGCAGCGCAACGGACACAGCCTGGTCGTCGTGCAGATGTACGGCTCGGGAGACATGTACGGGCAGGCGATCGGCCTGCTGGATTGGGGCTTCAGCCAATACGGCTGACAGGAGCCGCCTTACGTAGCTGCTCCATGAACGCCCGGAACCACTGCGGATGATCCGGCCATGCCCGCCCCGTCACCAGATTGCCGTCAACCACGTCGGGAGCGTCGACGAACGTCCCGCCCGCGGTCTCGACATCGACCGCAAGCGCCGGGTACGCCGAGCTACGACGGCCCTCCAGCACACCGGCCGCCGCGAGGATCAGCGGGCCGTGACACAGCGCCGCCACCGGCGCATCCGCGTCGAAGAAGTGCTTGAGGATGCGGCGCACGTCGGGGTCGTTGCGCAGGTACTCGGGCGCCCGCCCGCCGGGCACGACGACCGCGACATAATCCGACGGGTCGACGTCGGCAAACGCGATGTCGGCAGGCCACGAATGGCCCAACTTCTCGGTGTACGTGTCAAACCCGTCGACGAAGTCGTGGACGACGAACTGCAGCTTCTTCACCGTCGGTGCCGCGATGTCGACCTCGTATCCCTCTTCCAGCAGCCGCTGGTAGGGGTACATCACCTCGAGATCCTCGGCGGCGTCGCCGGTCAGCAACAAAACCTTTGGCATAGCCCTATTTTCGCCCTAAAAGACGCGACCGCGCAGGATCACCGCGTCCGGATCGTTGATCACTTCTGGGCCCGAGCGCGGATCCTCGAGGTAGCAGACGAGATCGGCCGGAGCCCCGTGCTCCAAACCGGGTCGTCCCAGCCACTCGCGCGCGGTCCAGCTGGCAACGCCCAGCGCCTCGGTCGGGCTCATCCCGATGCCCTTGAGGGCCTCGATCTCGTCGGCGATGCGGCCGTGTGCGACCCTGGTGCCCGCGTCGGTGCCCGCGTAGATGGGGATGCCTGCCTCGCGCGCCGCACCGATGCGCGGATAGCACGTGGCGTGCAGGTCCCTGATGTGCCGTGCGTACGTCGCATACTTCTCCGCCGCGTCGGCGATGCCGGGAAAGTTTTCGATGTTGATCAGCGTCGGCACCAGCGCGGTGCCGTGTTGAACCATCAGCTCGATGGTGTCGTCGGTCAGCCCGGTGCCGTGCTCGATGCAGTCGATACCGGCGTTGATCAGTCCGGGCAGGGCATCCTCGCTGAACACGTGCGCAGTGACCCGCGCGCCGTTGTCGTGAGCGGCGTCGATGGCCTGCTTGAGGATCTCGTCGGACCACAGCGGCGACAGATCGCCGATGTCGCGGTCGATCCAGTCGCCGACCAGCTTGACCCAGCCGTCGCCCCAGCGGGCCTGCTCGGCCACCGCGTCGGGCAGCTGCGACTCATCCTCCAGTTCGATGGCGAACCCGCGCTGGTAGCGCTTCGGCCTGGCCAGATGCCGCCCGGCGCGGATGATGCGAGGCAGATCGTCGTAGTCGTCGAAGCTGCGGGTGTCGGTCGGTGACCCGGCGTCGCGCAGCAGGAGCGCGCCGACGTCACGCTCGGTTTCGGCCTGCGCGATCGCCTCGCCGAGTTCGATGGTGCCGTGCGGCCCCAACCCGACGTGGCAGTGCGCGTCGACGAGGCCGGGCACGATCCAGCCGCCGTCGAACACGGTGTCGGCATCATTGACCGGTTCTGCGCTCAGCGTGCCGTCGACGATCCACCACTCGACCGGCTCGCCGTCAGGCAAACCAAGGCCGCGGATATGAAGATTGGGGCGCTGCACCTTACTTCTGACCCGGGAACTTCAACTTCGACAAGTCGATGTCGGCGAGGCCGGGCGGTAGCTCGTCGAGACCCTTCGGCATGTTCGACAGGTCCGGGAAGCCTGCGGGCATATTGTCCGGGACGAGCGGGTTGCGCGCCTTCGCCGGAGTCGGCCCCCTGCCGCCCTTCTTACCCTTCTTGCCCTTGCCCTTCGCGGCCTTACGTGATGATGACTTGCGGCCGAACGGCATTCCCATCTGGCCGGCCATCTGCGACATCATCTTGCGGGCCTCGAAGAACCGGTCGACGAGCTGATTGACCTCGCCGACCGACACGCCCGACCCATTGGCGATGCGCAGCCGGCGGGAGCCGTTGATGATCTTCGGGTCGGCCCGCTCGGCCGGCGTCATGCCGCGGATGATCGCCTGCACGCGGTCGAGCTGGCTGTCATCGACGGCGGCCAGCGCGTCCTTCATCTGGCCCGCGCCGGGCAGCATGCCAAGCAGGTTGCCGATCGGGCCCATCTTGCGAATGGCCAGCATCTGCTCGAGGAAGTCCTCCAGGGTCAGCTCACCCGAGCCGATCTTGGCGGCCGCAGCCTCGGCCTGCTGCGCGTCGAAGACCTGCTCGGCCTGCTCGATGAGCGTGAGCACATCGCCCATGCCGAGGATGCGGCTGGCCATCCGGTCGGGGTGGAAGACGTCGAAGTCCTCGAGCTTCTCGCCCGCGGACGCGAACAGGATCGGCACCCCGGTGACCTCGCGCACCGACAGTGCCGCGCCACCGCGGGCGTCACCGTCGAGCTTGGTCAGGACCACGCCTGTGAAGCCGACGCCCTCGCGGAACGCCTCGGCCGTGGTGACGGCGTCCTGGCCGATCATCGCGTCGAGCACGAAGATCACTTCGTCGGGGTCGACCGCCTCGCGGATCGCCGCCGCCTGGCCCATCAGCTCCTCGTCGATGCCGAGCCGGCCCGCGGTGTCGACGATGACCACGTCGTAGTGCTTGGCTTTGGCCTCGGCCAGGCCCGCAGAGGCGACCGCGACCGGATCGCCGTGGCCCGCCTCCTCTGAGCCCTGGGTCGACACGCCGGGGTGCGGCGCGAACACCTGCACGCCCGCGCGCTCGCCGACGATCTGCAACTGGTTGACTGCCCCGGGCCGCTGCAGGTCGCAGGCGACCAACAGGGGCGTATGTCCTTGGTCCCGAAGCCATTTCGCGAGCTTGCCGGCCAGCGTGGTCTTACCTGAGCCTTGCAGACCGGCGAGCATGAACACCGTCGGCGGCGTCTTGGCGAACGCCAGTTGGCGGGTCTCGCCGCCGAGAATGCCGATCAGCTCGTCGTTGACGATCTTGACGACCTGCTGGGCCGGGTTGAGCGCACCGGAGACCTCGGCGCCCTTGGCGCGATCCTTGATGCGGGCGACGAACGCGCGCACCACGGGCAGCGAGACGTCGGCTTCCAGCAGCGCCAGCCGGATCTCGCGGGCCGTCGCGTCGATGTCGGCGTCGGTCAGCCGGCCCTTGCCGCGCAGCCCCTGCAGGGCGCCGGTCAACCGGTCGGACAGCGATTCAAACACGCCGTTCAGCCTAGCTGGCTTCGGAAACAGGCTTTGCGGGCGCGGCAGCGGGCAGCACGGCGTACAGGTCGTGCTCCAGCTCGTCGCGGATGGAGCGGCTGAACGCGGGCGGCGCTCCAGCCGAATTGCCGTCTCCGACGGCAGTGATGTCGAACACGTCGACCACCGACGACCCCAGTGTGGTGACCTTGGCCCACGCGATGTCCACGCCGTCGCGTTCGAACACCGCCGTCAGCCTCGCCAGCAGGCCCGCGCGGTCGGTGGCGCGGATCTGCACCACCAGCTCACCCGGCTCGGCGCCGTCGGACCACAGGATCTTCGGCGGCGCCGGCGCATGGTTGATCGGCACCGCGTCGGGCACCTCCCCTGCACGCCTCGTGCCGTGATGTGCCGCGTCACCGTCGCGCTTGTCCAATGACGCCATCACGTCCAGTTCGCCCTCGAGTGCCAGGATGAACTGCTGGCGCAACAGCTCGGCGGCCGGAGGCGAACCGAAATGCGGCGACACCACGAAGGTGCTGATGGCGGAGCCCTCATGCCCGTTGACCGACGCCGAGTGCACGCGCAGCGAATTGAGCGCCAGGACTCCGGCGGCCTTCGACAGCAGACCCCGAACGTCCGGCGCGATCATCGTCACGTTGTAGATGTGCGCGCTGTCGCCTGGGGTCATCTCGACGTGCACGCCGACATCCTGTGCCAACGAAAGATACCGCGGGTCAATGGGATCGGGTGTCGGCAGCGGTTCGCCCGCCATCACCAACCGGCAGCGCCGTACCAGATCGCCGATCAGCGACGCCTTCCAGTCGCCCCACACACCGGGACCGGTCGCCAGTGAGTCCGCCTCGGCCAGCACGTGCAGCAGCTCGAGCAGCACAGGGTCGCCGTCGAGGGCGTCGATGACAGCCGCGATGGTCCTCGGGTCCTGCAGATCGCGGCGGGTCGCGGTGTGCGGCAACAGCAGATGGTGACGCACTATCTTCGACAGCACCTCGACATCCGACGGCCACAGACCGAGCCGAGTTCCGATCTGGGTGGCCAACTCGGCGCCGATGACACTGTGGTCGCCGCCCCTGCCCTTGCCGATGTCGTGGCACAGCGCACCGAGCACGAGCAGATCTGGGCGCGACACCCGGGTAGTGAATGCGCTTGCCCGCGAAACGGTTTCGACGAGGTGGCGGTCGACGGTCCAGATGTGCACGACGTCGCGCGGAGGCAGGTCACGCACCGCGCCCCACTCCGGGAACAGCCTGCCCCACAACCCGGTTCGGTCCAGTGCCTCGATGGTGGCCACCGCAGTCGGGCCCGCGGCCAGCATCACGAGCAGATCCTTGAGCGCCTGGCGCGGCCACGGCGTGCGCAACTCCGGCGCGGTCTCGGTGAGCCGGGCAAGCGTCGACGCCGCGATCGGCAGCCCAGTGGTCGCCGATGCGGCGGCCACCCTCAGGATCAGGCCGGGGTCACGTTCCGGCCGGGCGTCACGGGCCAGGATCACCTCGCCGGCGAACTCGATGACGCCCTCGTCGAGGGGACGGCGCACGGGTCGCTTGAACGCCGCCAATCCCCTGCGGGGCAGTGCATTTGCCGCGGTGCGCAGCCCTGCGTCCACGTAGTAGCTGACCGTGCGGGCAGCGTCGGAGAGCATGCGCGCCAAGTCGAATCGATCACCGATGTGCAGCGCGGCGCCGATCTCGTCCGCGTGCTGGGCCAACAGCAGTTCGCGGCCGCGGCCGGACACCCGGTGCAGTTCGGTGCGCACGTTGAGTAGCGCCAGATGCGCCTCGCCCAGCGTGCCGGTCGGCGAGGCCAACGAATGGCTCGGATAGACGTCGGCGAGTTGCGCGATCGCCAGCGCGTTGAGCAGCTGCACATCGCGCAAACCGCCACGGCCGCACTTCAAGTCGGGTTCGGCGCGGTGAGCGATCTGACCGCTGCGTTGCCACCGAGCCTCCGTGTGTTCGACGAGTTCGTCGAAACGCGGCGAGATTCCGGTACGCCACTGCCGACGGGCCCCACCGATCAGCAATGACGACAGGTCTGAGTCGCCGGCAATGTGTCGCGCCTCCAGCATGGCCAGGCCCGCGGAGGTGTCCTCGCCTGCGACCTTCAGCGCCTCGGGCACGGTGCGCACGCTGTGGTCGATGCGAATGTTCGCGTCCCACAACGGGTACCACAGCGCCTCGGCGACCTGACTGACGACCTCTTTGGGCATGTTGTCGTGCAGCAGCGTCAGGTCGAGATCCGAGTACGGCAGCAGCTCGCCACGACCAAGTCCACCGGTGGCGACGATCGCAAACCCACTTGTCGCCGTGATGCCGATCTCAGTGGCCTTTGTGGTGAGCCAGAAGTCGTGCAAGTCCAGCAGCGCTTCGCGCAGTGCAGCCGAATCCAGCTGGCGGGCACCACCCGAAAGCAGCTGTTCGGTCGCGGCCACCAGGTCGGTCGCGGGACGCAACGAGCCCGCCGCCGGGGCTCCCCTAGCAGGCTGTGGGCCCACCCATCGAGAGGGCCCACTGCTTGCATGGGGAGCGCCAGCGGCGGGATCTGGTGTCTGCTCTGTCATTTCGACTCCTCCCCCGGCCTTACCTATAAACGCTCACGGTGCACGTCCGGGAGACGACGTCTCATTTCAGTTGCGGCTCAAAGGGCGTCGGCGCCCCGCTCTCCGGTGCGAACCCGGACAACGGTGTCGACGGGGCTGACCCACACCTTGCCGTCGCCGATCTTTCCGGTACGGGCGGCCTGGACGATGACATCCACTACCTTGTCGACGGCGGAATCATCGACCACGACCTCGACCCGCACCTTCGGCACGAAGTCGACGGAGTACTCAGCGCCGCGGTACACCTCGGTGTGACCCTTCTGGCGGCCATAGCCCTGAACCTCGCTGACGGTCATTCCGAGAATACCCGTCTGTTCAAGGCCCGTCTTGACGTCTTCGAGCGTGAACGGCTTGACGATCGCAGTAATCAGCTTCATGTTCCTCATCCCTCCGCGCCGTGACGGGCCAGTACCGAGCTGCCACCGATGACGGCCGCGAGGTCGTATCCGGTTTCGGCATGTTCGGCTTCATCGATGCCAGACGACTCGTCCTCCTCGGTAATGCGCAGCCCGATGGTGTATTTCACGATCAAGGCCACGATAGCGGTACCGACGGCTGAATAGAGCAGAACCGCACCGGCACCGACCGCCTGCCGCCACAGCTGGTCGAATCCCCCGCCGTAGAACAGACCGGTAACCGCCGCGGGCGCCTCCGGCGCGGCCACCAGGCCGACCAGCAAGGTGCCGACCAGACCGCCGACCATGTGCACACCGACCACGTCGAGTGAATCATCAAAGCCCAGTTTGTATTTCAGGCCAACCGCCAGCGCGCAGATCACACCGGCCGACAAGCCGACGACCAGGGCGCCGACCACGTTGACCGACGAGCAGGACGGGGTGATCGCAACGAGGCCCGCCACGATGCCCGACGCGGCGCCCAGCGAGGTGGCCTTGCCGTCGCGGATGCGCTCGGTGAGCAGCCAGCCCAACATGGCCGTCCCTGTCGCGATGGTGGTGGTGATGAACGTCGCGCCTGCGATGCCGTTCGAGGCCACCGCGGAACCGGCGTTGAACCCGTACCAACCGAACCACAGCAAGCCGGCACCCAACATCACGAACGGCAGGTTGTGCGGCCGCATCGGGCTCGTCGGCCACCCGAGGCGCTTGCCGAGGAAGAGCGCAAGCACCAAGCCCGCCGTACCGGAGTTGATGTGCACCGCGGTACCACCCGCGAAGTCAATTGCCTTGAGCTTGTTGGCAATCCAGCCGCCGTGCTCACCCGTCACGCCGTCGAACGCGAACACCCAGTGCGCCACCGGGAAGTACACCACCGTGATCCACAAGGCCACGAACAGCAGCCAGCCGCCGAACTTCAACCGGTCGGCCACCGCGCCCGAGATCAGGGCCACGGTGATGATGGCGAACATCAGCTGGAACGCGACGAACACAGTCTGCGGAATGGTGCCTGCCAGCGGAACTGACACCGCGGCATCCGTCGGATGCAGCTGCAGGTAAGTGCCGCCGATCAGCCCCTTCAAACCCCAGTACTGGGTCGGATTGCCGAACAGGTTGGAGACGTCGTTGCCGAAGGCCATCGAATAGCCGTACAGCGACCACAACACCGTGACGACACCCATGGCGCTGACGCTCATCATGATCATGTTGAGGACGCTCCTGGAACGGACCATGCCCCCGTAGAAGAAGGCCAGCCCTGGCGTCATCAACAAGACAAGCGCTGAGCTTGCCAGCATCCATGCGGTATCACCGGTGTCCGGTATACCGAGAGTCGGGAATCCATCCACTCGCAGTTTCCTCCTTCGACATGCCACGGCCGCGCACATTTACGACCGTTGACCTGTTGCAAGACAATGCTGAGTGGTTGTTTCGTCTAAGACGCTGCGGCGTTTCGCTCGTGTGAACGGATAGCCCGTCTTCGTTTCGACGGTGTTACATCACGCGTTTCTTGGCGAGTGTTTGTTACCCGAGCAGCGCATCGACGAACGCCGCGGGCTCGAACGGAGCGAGATCGTCGGGGCCTTCACCAAGACCGACGAGCTTGACCGGAACACCCAACTCCTGCTGCACGCGGAAGACGATGCCGCCCTTTGCCGTGCCGTCCAGTTTGGTCAGTGCGACACCGGTGATGTCGACGACTTCGGCAAACACCCGGGCTTGAGGCAGCCCGTTCTGCCCGATCGTGGCGTCGAGCACCAGAAGCACCTCGTCGACCACGGCGCGCTTGCTGACCACGCGCTTGACCTTGCCGAGTTCATCCATCAGGCCGGTCTTGGTGTGCAACCGGCCCGCGGTGTCGATGACCACTACGTCGGCACCGGATTCGATGCCCTTGTCGACGGCGTCGAATGCAACCGATGCCGGGTCGGCACCCTCGGCGCCACGCACCACCTCCGCACCCACCCGGAATGCCCAGGTCTCCAGCTGGTCGGCCGCGGCTGCGCGGAAGGTGTCCGCGGCGCCGAGCACCACGCGGCGGCCGTCGGCGACCAGCACACGGGCAAGCTTGCCGACGGTCGTCGTCTTACCCGTGCCGTTGACGCCGACGACCAACAGCACCGACGGCTTGTCCTGGTGCGGCAACGCCTTGATCGAGCGGTCGAGGTGGGGCTGCAGCTCCTCGATCAGTACGTCGCGAACGACGGCGCGGGCGTCGGCCTCGGTGCGCACACGGCTGGTGGCCATCCGGGACCGCAGCGCGGTCACGACCGATTCGGTGACAACGGGCCCCAGGTCGGCGATCAGCAGGGTGTCCTCGACGGCCTCCCAGGACTCCTCGTCGAGATCGCCGGCGCCGAGCAGGCCGAGCATGCCGCGGCCCAGCGTGTTCTGTGATTTGGCCAACCGGCCGCGCAGCCGGTCCAGCCTGCCTTCCGTCGGCGCGATGGCGCTGATATCGGGCGCAGCAGGCGCTATCTCTTCGACCGGCGCGGCTGTGACGGGTTCAGGCTCTGGCTCTGGCTCTGGCTCGGGCTCTGGCTCAAGAGCTGGCTCTGGCTCAAGAGCTGGTGGCGGCGCTTCCGGGGCCTGAGGCAACTGCACGTCGGCGATGGGTCGTTTCGGCGCGTCGCGCGGGATGGTGGCATCGTCGCCGACGGCGGGCAGTCCGCTGGTATCGATGCGTTCCACCGGCTCGGCAGGCGCTGACTGGCTGAACGTGATCCCCGAAGACGCGGTATACCCGCCGGACCGGTCGATGGGCGTGGCAGTGTCTGCAGATGACAAGCTGATCCGTCGACGCCGGTACCGCACCAGCCCGACGACCAGCGCGACCAAAACCAGAACGGCGATGACCGCGATTGCGATCCACAGAGCTTCCGACACGACGCCATTGTCTCAGGGTGGTTAGGCGGTGACGCTCGACCCCGGCGGCATGGAAACCCGCAAACGGCGCCACATCGACGTATGCCTGTCCGAGGCGGTCGACTATCAAACCGTCACGACCGGGCTGGAGCGTTTCCGCTTGCCGTACAACGCGCTCACCCAGACCGATCTCGGTAGCGTCGACTTGGCCTCGAATTTCCTGGGCACGCGGTTGCGAGCGCCGGTGCTGATCGGCGCGATGACGGGCGGGGCCGAGCTCTCGGGAACCATCAATCGCAATCTGGCCGCGGCGGCACAGCAGCTCGGCGTCGGCATGATGCTCGGCTCGCAGCGCATCATGCTCGACAACGACTCGGCCTCGACGTCGTTCAGCGTCCGCGACGTCGCGCCCGACGTGTTGCTGATCGGAAACATCGGGCTGGCGCAGCTCCACGAGGTCATGGTCCCCGACCTCGTCAAGGCGCTCGACCGCGTCGGCGCGAATGCCCTTGCGGTGCACACCAATCCGCTGCAGGAGGCCATGCAGCACGAGGGGGACACCGACTTCTCCGGCTCCATCTCGCGGTTGCGCGACATCGCGGGCTCGATCGGCTATCCGGTGATCCTGAAAGAGGTCGGCCACGGCATTGGCGGGGCGGCCGCTGCGGAGTTGGTCGACTGCCCGATCGCGGCTGTCGACGTCGCGGGCGCAGGTGGCACGTCGTGGGCACGGGTCGAACAATTCGTGCGCTATGGCGAGATCCGCCACCCGGCGCTGGCCGAGTGGGGCATCCCGACCGCGGATGCTCTGCTGGAGGTGCGACACACGCTGCCCGATGTGTCGATCGTCGCGTCGGGCGGTATCCGCACCGGCATGGACGCCGCCAAGGTATTGGCGATGGGCGCCGACGCGGTGGCGGTGGCCCGGCCGCTGCTGGCGCTCGCGATCGAATCGCCTGCCGCCGTTGAGGATTGGCTGCAGCGGTTCATCGACGAACTGCTGGTCTGCCTGCACGGCTGCGGTGCGGCCAATTTGACGGCATTACGGCGCCGCGGGGTTACCGAAATCCGGTGAGTTGTGTGCGTATTGGAGCGCTCACCGCTGCGAACCGCCCACAAGCCGCGAGTTAGTGGGCGGCGCCGACCAACTCCTGGCCGCGCATGCGCTGCGAAATCACCTGGGTGATGCCGTCGTCGCGCATCGTCACGCCGTAGAGCGCGTCCGCGACCTCCATCGTCGGCTTCTGATGCGTGATGACGATCAACTGCGACTGCGACCGCAGCTGTTCGAACAGCCCCAGCAGCCTGCGCAGGTTCACGTCGTCGAGCGCCGCCTCCACCTCGTCCATCACGTAGAACGGCGACGGCCGCGCCCGGAAGATCGCCACCAGCATCGCCACCGCGGTCAGAGACTTCTCGCCACCCGACAACAGCGAGAGCCGCTTGATCTTCTTGCCGGGTGGACGGGCCTCGACCTCGATGCCGGTGGTCAGCATGTCGTCGGGATCGGTGAGCAGCAGCCTGCCCTCGCCGCCGGGGAACAACGCCGAAAACACTTCGCGGAACTCACGTTCCACGTCAGCATAGGCCTCGGTGAACACCTGCAGGATGCGCTCGTCGACGTCGGCGATGACGTCGAGCAGGTCCTTGCGGGCCGCCTTGACGTCCTCGAGCTGAGTCGACAGGAAGTTGTAGCGCTCCTCCAAAGCCGCGAACTCTTCCAGCGCAAGCGGATTGACGCGGCCCAACTCGTTGAGCTCGCGCTCGGCCTTCTTGGCGCGCCGCTCCTGGGTGGGCCTGTCGTATGGCATCGGCGCAGGCGCGGTGACCTGCTCGCCGCGTTCGCGCGCCTGCTCGTACTCTGCCATCTCCAATTCCGAAGGCGGCAATGGCACGTCGGGGCCGTATTCGGCAATCAGGTCGGCGGTCGCCAATCCGAACTGCTCGAGGACGTGCTCCTCGAGCTGCTCAATCCGAAGTGCCGCTTGGGCTTTAGCGACCTCGTCGCGGTGCAGTGCGTCGGTGATCGCGGTGATCTTCGCGTTGAGTTCGTTGACTTCTTCACGCGCCTTGGTCAGCGCGCCCGCCCGGTGTTGGCGTTCGGCGGCGACCTCGTCGCGGGCGCGGGACGCGACGGCAACCGCTGCGCTCAACCGCAGCGCGACAAGACGTCCGGATTCGGCCACCGCAGCAGCGACTGCCGCCGCGTGTTCGCGTGCCTCGCGGGCGCGCTTGGCACGCAGCCGGGCGTCGCGTTCAGCGGCCGCCGCCCGTCGCAGCGAATCCGCCCGTCCGCGAACGGCATTCGCGCGTTCCTCGGCGGTACGCACCGCAAGCCGCGCCTCCACCTCGAACGCGCGAGCCTGTTCTGCCGCGGCCATCGATGCCTGGCGATCGACGGGTTCCGCTTCGAACGTCGGCTCCTGCTGGGCGTTGTGCAGCCGTTGTTCGAGTTCGGCAAGTTCCTCGACGGTCCGGTTGCGGCCCGCCTCCAACTCGTTGCGCTGATGGATGAGGCGCTGCCACTCGTCGTCGGCGGCGCGGGCGTCCTGGCCGAGCCTGCCGAGTTGCTCGTAGATCGCGGAGATCGCTGCGTCGGATTCGTTAAGCGCCGCGAGTGCCTGCTCAGCGGCGTCCTGGCGGGTGGCCTGCTCGGTGAGCGCACCGGACAGCGCGGCGGACAGCTCACGGGTCTGCTTCTCGGCGCCGGCCAGTTCGGAGCGGGCCTTCTCGACCTCCGACGAGATCTCCAGCGTGCTCGGCTTCCGGTCCGAGCCGCCGCTGACCCAGCCCGCACCGACGAGGTCACCGTCGGTGGTGACGGCGCGCAACCGCGGACGGGCCGCGACGAGATCCAGCGCAGCGGACAGGTCCGGCACCACCGCAACGCCGCAGAGCATGGCCGTGATCGCGCCCTGCAGCCGCGACGGCGCCTCGACGAGGTGCACCGCCCAGGTCGCGCCGTAGGGCAGGTGTTCAGTCGGCGCTGCCGCATCGTGCGGCCAGTCGCCAAGCACAATCGCCGCACGGCCACCGTCGGATTCCTTCAGTGCCGCGACGGCCGATTTGGCAGCGCCGAGGTTCTCAGCGGCAAGCGCGTCTGCGGCGGCACCGAGCACCGCGGCCACGGCCGACTCGTAACCGGCACGGACCTTCAGCAGGTTGGCGATCGAGCCGAAAAGGCCTGCGCCGCCGTGGTTTCTCTGCAACCACGCCGCGCCATCCTTGCGATCCAGGCCGACCGACAACGCCTCGATGCGGGCCCGCAGCGAGGCGACCTGGCGTTCCGCACCGCGCTCGGCCGCCTGTAGTTCTGCGACGCGTTCGTCGGCCAGCCGCAGTGCGGCCACGGTGCGGTCGTGGTGTTCGTCGAGCCCGACCTCGCCGGCGTCGAGCTCACCGACGCGGCTCTGAACGATCTCGAACTCCGCCTGCATCTGCTGTGCCTTGGCCGCCGCTTCCTCGATGCCGACGCTCAGCCGGGCCACCGTCTCGTCGATCGATTCGACACGGGTACGCATGGTGTCGACCTGTCCGGCCAGTCGCGCCAGGCCTTCGCGGCGGTCGGCTTCGGCGCGCACGGCGGCCAGGTGGGCGCGTTCGGCTTCCGCGGCGACGCGCTCGCACTCCGTCAGTTCGGTGCGGGCCGCCTCCAGCCGGGTGCGCGACTCCGCCAGCTCGTCGAGCAGCTGCCGCTCCTGCGCGGCGACCTCGTCGGCTTGGGCGTCAAGGGCTTCGGGATCGGGACCGCTCGATGCCTCCGGCTCGGCCTCGAGGTGCTGCGCGCGCTCGCTGGCGATACGCACCGTCGCGCTGATGCGTTCGGCGAGCGCCGACAGCCTGAACCAGGTCTGCTGCGCGGCCTCGGCGCGCTCGCTGAGCGTGTTGACCGCTGCTTCGTGGGCGTTCAGTTCGACGGTTTTCGCGTCGAGCCGGGTGGCGGCCTCGTCGTGCTCGCGGCGCAGGGTGGTCTCGGCCTGGTCGGTGTTGTCGAACTCGGCCTTACGGATGACCAGGTCGTCGGCGGCCAGCCGGAGCCGGGCGTCGCGGAGGTCGGCCTGGATGGTCTGGGCGCGACGGGCCATCTCGGCCTGGCGGCCCAACGGCTTGAGCTGTCGGCGCAGCTCGGTCGTCAGGTCGGTCAGCCGGGCGAGGTTCGCCGACATCGAGTCGAGCTTGCGGACCGCCTTCTCCTTGCGCTTGCGGTGCTTGAGGACCCCTGCGGCCTCCTCGATGAACGCGCGCCGGTCCTCCGGCCGCGACTCGAGGATCTCGTTGAGCTTGCCCTGACCGACGATGACGTGCATCTCGCGACCGATGCCCGAGTCGGAGAGCAGCTCCTGCACATCCATCAAACGGCAACTGGTGCCGTTGATTTCGTACTCGCTGCCGCCGTCGCGGAACATCCGGCGGGTGATCGACACCTCGGAGTACTCGATCGGCAGCGCGTTGTCGGAGTTGTCGATCGTCACGGTCACCTCGGCGCGGCCCAGCGGAGCCCGTGACGACGTCCCGGCGAAGATGACGTCTTCCATCTTGCCGCCGCGCAGAGTCTTGGCGCTGTGCTCACCCATCACCCAGGTGAGTGCGTCGACCACATTCGACTTGCCTGAACCGTTGGGACCGACCACACAGGTGATGCCCGGCTCGAAGCGGAGAGTCGTGGGTGCTGCAAAGGACTTGAAGCCCTTCAGCGTCAGACTCTTGAGGTGCACGACGTGCCACACTACCGTCGCGGAGGCTAACGTTCGGTGAACCCCTGAAGCGAGTCGCCCGGTTCTGACCAATCCGCGACGACTTTGTCGACGCGCCCCGGCGTTTTGCCACTTTGCAGGAGTTCAAGTAGCTTTTCGCAGGCGTCCTGGGGCCCCTGCGCGACAACCTGGACACGCCCATCGGGCCTGTTCGAGGCATATCCGACGAGGCCGAGTTCCAGCGCCCGCGCGCGTGTCCACCACCGGAAGCCCACGCCTTGGACATAGCCGTGCACCCAGGCGGTCAACCTGATGTCAGCTAACTCCTGCATCACTGACCTCAAACGTCACTTTGGTCCCAGACTTCAGCGTGCGGCCCACGGTGCACACCTGATCGATGGCCCGCTCGACGACGGTGAGCACCCGCACCACCTCGTCCTCGGACAGGCTGGAAAGATCGAGTTCCATGCGCTCCTCGAGCAGCGGGTACCGCTCCTGCTCGCGATCCGCGGCCCCGGACACCTTGATCGTCGTCTGGTAGTCGTCGCCAAGCCGCCGGCGCAGCGGCGCGTCGCTGGACATCCCACTGCAGGCGGCCAGGGCGATCTTCATCAGCTCGCCAGGCGTGAAGACGCCCTCGACGTCTTCGTTTCCGACGAGCACCTCTGCGCCGCGTGAGCTGCGCCCGGTGTAGCGGCGCACGCCGGTGCGCTCAACCCACAGTTCGGTCATGGCTTATTTCCTTCCCGCGAGCGACCGCAAAATGCCACGCATACACGGCGTGTCTGCGTGCAGACACGGTCACTCGCGGACTCGCGTGGGGGCCCACGCGGCAGTTTAACTGCGCCGCGCCCCCGGTCGCGGTTGGCATTTCGGGCAGTAGTACGACGACCGGTTCATGAACTTCTCCCGCCGCATCACCGCGCCGCAGCGGCGGCACGGCTCCCCTTCGCGGCCGTAGGCGTCCAGCGACCGGTCGAAGTAGCCGGACTCACCGTTGACGTTGACGTACAACGAGTCGAACGATGTGCCGCCATGCCCAAGCGCATCGACCATCACATCGGCGGCGGCGTCGAGCAGCTCACCGAGTTTCGCGCGGGTCAGCGACGACGCCTGCCGCGCGCCATTGACCTTGGCCCGCCACAGCGCTTCGTCGGCGTAGATGTTGCCGATGCCTGACACCACCGTCTGGTCCAACAGTTGGCGCTTGATCTCAGAGTGCTTGCGCCGCAACACCATAACAACTCCATCGCGATTGAACTTCGGGTCGAGCGGATCGCGCGCGAGATGCGCGACGGGCGCAGGCAGCTCGGTGCCGTCGACCGTCACCAAGTCCGCAAGCATCCAGCCACCGAACGTGCGCTGGTCGACGAAGCTCAGCGCGGTGCCATCGTCCAGGTGCGTCGCGATGCGCAGATGGTTCTCGTTCGGCACCTCACCAAGCAGCATCTGGCCGCTCATCCCTAGGTGCACAACCAAAGCAGAACCGTCGTCCAACGTCAGCCACAGGTACTTGCCGCGCCGGCCCGTGCCCGTGATCTGTGCCTCGAGCAGCCGCGCGGTCAGGTCGGCGGGACCCGCTTCGTGACGACGCACCGCCCGCGGGTGGTGCACTCGCACGGCGGTGATGGTTCGACCCGTGACGTGGGCCGCCAATCCGCGCCGGACGACCTCGACCTCGGGCAGTTCAGGCACTGTCGAGCGCGGTCCACGCGGCCGCAGCGGCTTTCAGCTCGGCTTCCTTCTTCGTCCTGCCGACGCCCTTGCCGTACTCGACGTCGGTGACGATCACCGTCGCGGTGAATTCCTTGTCGTGGTCAGGGCCGGTTGAGGTCACCAGGTAGGACGGCGCCCCCATGCCGCGGGATGCGGTCAGCTCCTGCAGGCTGCTCTTCCAGTCCAACCCCGCACCGAGCGTCGGGGCGGTGTCGAGCAGCGTGCCGAACAGCCGCATGATCACTTCGCGGACCACCGTTGCACCGTGCTCCAAATAGATTGCGCCCAACAAGGATTCGACCCCGTCGGCTAGGATGCTCGACTTGTCGGCGCCGCCGGAGTGCTCCTCGCCCTTGCCAAGCAGCAGGTAGGCGCCCAGCCCGTCGTCGGACAGATGCCTGCCGACGTCCGCGAGCGCGTGGGTGTTGACGATGCTGGCGCGCAGCTTGGCCAAGTCGCCCTCGGAGCGTTCGGGGTGGCGATGGTAGAGCTCCTCGGTGATGGTCAGCCCGAGGACCGCGTCGCCGAGAAACTCCAGGCGCTCGTTGGTTGGCAGCCCGCCGTTCTCGTAGGAATAGCTGCGGTGCGTCAGCGCGACGGTCAGCAGTTCGTCGGGCAGGTCGACCCCCAAGGCCTTCACCAGCGCCGCCCGCTCGACGCTCACTTGTCGTCCCGATCCAGGATGCCTGCGAGCTTCGCCCACCGCGGATCGATCTGCTCGTGACGATGTCCAGGCTCGGCGGTCGCCAGCGGCACGCCGCACTGCGGGCACAGCCCGGCACAGTCCGGGCTGCACAGCGGCGAGAACGGCAACGCCAAGCCGATCGCGTCGATGATCGGCTGCTCGAGATCGACGGTGTCGTCGATGACCCGGCCGATCTCATCCGACTCGGTGGTCTCATCGGTTGCGCTGTCGGGGTAGGCGAACAGTTCGGTGAGGTCGATTTCGACGTCTCCGGTGATCGGGGTCAGGCAGCGGGCGCACTCCCCCGTCGTCGGCGCGGACACCGTGCCGCTGACCAGCACCCCCTCCGAAACTGATTCGATCCGCAGATCCAGTTTCAGCGGCGCGCCCTCGTCGATCCCGATCAGGTCCAGCCCGATGCGCGACGGGCTCGGGACTGTCTCGGAGAAGGTCATCATCGAGCCTGGCCGCCGGCCAAGCCGGGAGATATTGATCACGAGCGGCGAGCGTGGCGCGCGACGCGCCGCCTTCTTCAGATGCGTCGCCATAAAGGACAATCCTACGGCGACGGCCGTACGCTACCGCGCAGCGTAGTCGTGGGTGCCCGCGGCGGTGCGCAGCTGATGGCGGCCGCGGCCCACCGAGCGAAGGGTTCCGTTCAGGAAGTCCTCGAACTCCGCGAGCTTGCTGTCGACGTAGATGTCGCACTCGCCGCGCAGGCGGTCGGCCTGGGCGTGCGCCGAGTCGATAAGACGGGTGGCCTCGGCCGTCGCGGTCTGCACGATCTCGGTCTGCGACACGAGCCGCTGCTGCTCCTTGATGCCTTCCTGCACGGCCTTCTCGTACGCCAAGTTGCCGTTCTCGATCAGGCGATCAGCCTCTGTCTTGGCGCGGCCGGTGCTGGCCTCGTACTCCCGCTTGGCGGTGGCGGCGATCCTGGCCGCCTCCTCGCGGGACTCGCCGACCATCCGTTCGCTGTGCTGACGGGCCTCGGCCACCATGCGGTCGGCCTGGGCCTTCGCGTCTGCCAGCAGCCGATCAGCTTCGGCGCGCGAGTGGTTGATCAGCGAATCGGCCTCTGCGGTGGCCGTGGACACCATCGAGTCGGAGTGCTCCTTGGCTTCGCGCAGCAACGAGTCCCGCGCGTCGAGGACGTCTTGGGCATCGTCGAGCTCGCCGGGGATGGCGTCCTTGATGTCGTCTATCAGCTCCAGGACATCGCCGCGGGGCACCACGCAACCGGCCGTCATCGGCACGCCGCGGGCTTCTTCCACAATCGCGCCCAACTCGTCGAGCGCTTCAAATACTCGGTACACGGCAACACCCTCCAGGCGTAGTTGACAGTTACCAGTGTGCCTGGTGTTACGCGTGTGACTCAGCTTCCTGGCCCGGTGTGTCGTCCTTTGGCCGTTTTGCTGTGTCCCAGGCTCCCCCAGGCCGCAACTCCCGTGCGAATTGCTTCGCGCACATTATGTCAATATGGCTGGCCAGCGGCGCGCCGGCGGTTACCGGCAAAACAAAATCGCCCGCACATCCGACGTCACGGGCGATTTTGCGTCAGCTCAGCACACTGGCTGCGGCTACGATGTTGCCTGTTTGATGAGGTCGCGGGCCCGGTCGAGCATCGACGCGAACGGCCCGGCGGCAAAATTCAGCTTGGCCGACTCGACACCTGGGTGCGGGCGGGTGGGCGCGATCGCCTCTGCGGCCAGTACCGCCTTTGCCATCCGCTCGCGGTCGTCGGCTTTGAGGTTGCGCTCCAGCTTGGTGAACTCCTCGTTCTCCTCGCGCTCGGCATGGTCAATGACGGCATCACGAAACTTCGTTAGCTCCGCAATGAACTTCGGCGAGCTGATATCCATGCTTTCGAGCCTGGACAACGTCTCCTTCGCCTTGTGCTCCTCCTCCAGGAGGGCGTCCACGATCTCATCGCCGTTGGCGACATCGTGGCGTGCCCGCGGATGCACCACCATTTCCTCGGCGGTCTCGTGCACCGCCAGCAGCTTGCGCAGGTCGACGAACGCTTTTTCGCGGGCTTTCGCTTCCGACGCGGACAGCACCTCGTCGAACATGTCCTTGATCAGGTTGTGTTGCGCTTTGAGGAACTTCACGACGTCATCGGTCGATTGAACAAACGTTTCGACCATGGGGATACCTCCGAATTTCATAAAGCATGGATTCGGCGCGTTGGCTGTGCGCCCACCCTGTGACTACCCGCCGTTGCCGGAGTTAACCCTTGAGCTTGGCCTGCAGGCGCACGTTGACGGGCTTGGGCAGCAGCTCGGACACGTCGCCACCGAGCGTCGCGACCTCCTTGGCCAGGGACGATGACACGAACGAATACCGCGGCGTGGTCGCGACGAAAAACGTATCGACGCCCGCGATGTGCTTGTTCATCTGCGCCATCTGCAGCTCGTATTCGAAATCGGTGCCGGTGCGCAGACCCTTGACGATCGCAGTCAGTCCGCGGGACTTCACGAAGTCGACGACCAGGCCCTCTCCCGCTTCGACGCGCAGGTTCGGCAGGTGAGTCGTCGATTCCTGGATCATCGCGATGCGCTCGTCGAGCGTGAACATGCCCTGCTTGTTGGGGTTGACCAGCACCGCGACCACGACCGCGTCGAACTGGGCGGCCGCGCGCTCGAAGATGTCGACGTGGCCGAGGGTTATCGGGTCGAAGGATCCCGGGCATACCGCGCCGCTCATGGGTGACGACGCTATCAGGGCTGATCAGGCCCGCTCGGCCAGCTCCAGCCGGGTGTCGCCGTAGCGACGGGCCTGCCAGGGCTGCCAGCCGTCGGGCCACGACAGCGACGGCCCCGACGCCGCCCGCTCGAGGACCACTACCGCGCCGCTGCTCACCCAGCCGCCGTCGACGAGGGCGGTGAGCATCTGCACGATCTCGGCGTCGCCGACGTCATAGGGCGGGTCGGCGAAGACGAGGTTCACCGGCCGGTCCGCACCACCCGCCAGCACAGCTGCGACGGGCCCGCGCCGCACGGCGGCCGCCACTCCCAGCGACGCGATGTTCTTGGCGATGACGGCGGCCGCGCGATGGTCGGATTCGACGAACACCGCCGACGTTGCGCCCCTCGACAGCGCCTCCAGGCCAAGGGCGCCCGAACCCGCGTACAGGTCGAGCACCGAGGCTCCTTCGAAGTCGACGCGCGACGCGAGCACGTTGAACAGCGACTCACGCACCCGGTCGGTAGTCGGCCGAGTTCCGGTGCGCGGCACAGCGATTCGCCGACCGCCCAGCGTGCCGGCCACGATGCGGGTCAGCTCACCACCATCAGCAGATCGCCACCCTCGACCTGCGCTGTGGCCGAGACGGCGACGCGGCTGACCTCGCCTGCCTTGGGTGCGGTGATCGCGGCCTCCATCTTCATCGCCTCGATGGTGGCGATGGTCTGTCCCGCGGCGACCTTGTCGCCGGCGGCGACGCTGACGGTGACCACTCCGGCGAACGGCGCGGCGATGTGGTCGGGGTTGGACCGGTCGGCCTTCTCGGCGGCCGGGATGTCGCTCGCGATGCTGCGGTCACGCACGACCACCGGTCGCAGTTGTCCGTTGAGAATGCACATCACGGTGCGCATGCCGCGTTCGTCGGGTTCGGAGACCGCTTCCAGCCCGATCAACAGCTCGACACCGCGTTCCAGCCTGACCCGGTGTTCTTCGCCGTGCCGCAGCCCGTAGAAGAACTGGTTGGCACTCAGCCCCGAAGTGTCTCCGTACAGTTCCCGATGAGCCTCGAATTCCTTTGTGGGACCAGGGAACAGCAGCCGATTTAGCGTGGCCTGGCGTTTCGGGCCCCCCTGCGTCAGCACGGTCTCGTCTTCGTCGGACAGGTCCTGCTGGGGTTTCGCGGGCGGGCGACCTGCGAGCGCCTTGGTGCGCAACGGTTCAGGCCAGCCGCCAGGCGGGTCGCCGAGTTCGCCGCGCAGGAACCCGATCACCGAATCAGGGATATCGAATTTCGCTGGGTCAGCGGCGAATTCGTCCGCGCTGACACCCGCACCGACCAATGCGAGCGCCAGATCGCCCACCACCTTGCTCGACGGGGTCACCTTCACCAGCCGGCCCAGCACCCGGTCCGCGGCGGCGTAGTTCGCCTCGATCTCCTCGAACCGGTCGCCAAGGCCGAGCGCGATCGCCTGCTGTCGCAGATTGGACAACTGACCGCCGGGGATCTCGTGGCGATACACCCGCCCCGTCGGCCCGGGAATCCCGGATTCGAACGGCGCGTACACCTTTCGCAGCGCCTCCCAGTAGGGCTCTAGATCGCACACCGCCGACAACGACAGCCCGGTGTCGTACTCGGTATGTGCCGCAGCCGCCACGATCGAGGAAAGCGCCGGCTGGCTGGTGGTGCCCGCCAGCGGCCCAGACGCACCGTCGACGGCGCTGGCGCCGGCCTGCCATGCCGCTACATAAGTGGCCAACTGCCCGCCAGGGGTGTCGTGGGTGTGCACGTGCACCGGCAGGTCGTACCGGCTGCGGAGCGCGGTGACCAACTGATGGGCGGCCTGTGGGCGCAGCAGCCCCGCCATGTCCTTGATCGCCAGCACGTGCGCGCCCGCGTCGACGATCTGCTCCGCCAGCTTGAGGTAATAGTCAAGCGTGTACAGGTTTTCGTTGGGATCCGACAGGTTGCCGGTGTAGCTCATCGCGACTTCGGCCACCGCCGTACCGGTTTCGCGCACCGCGTCGATCGCGGGTCGCATCGAGTCGACATTGTTGAGTGCGTCGAAGATGCGGTAGATGTCGATGCCGGTCGCCGTCGCTTCCTGCACGAACCCGTAGGTGACCGATTCAGGATACGGCGTGTAACCCACTGTGTTACGGCCCCGCAGCAGCATCTGCAGGCAGACGTTGGGCACCGCCTCGCGCAGCGCGGCCAGCCGCTCCCACGGGTCTTCCTTCAAAAACCGAAGTGCCACATCGTAAGTCGCCCCGCCCCAGCACTCGATGGACAGCAGCTGCGGCGTCATCCGCGCGATGTAGGGCGCGACCATCAACAGGCCGGTGGTGCGAAGGCGGGTGGCCAACAGCGACTGATGCGCATCGCGGAACGTCGTATCGGTGACACCGACCGACTTGGTTTCGCGTAGCCAGCGAGCGAATCCCTCGGGCCCCACCTCGGTCAGCAGGTGCTTGCTACCCCGTTGTGCCACCGCGTCGAGATCGATCTGCGGCAGCTTGTCCTGCGGATACACCGTCGACGGACGCTGCCCGTGCGGCTGGTTGACGGTGACGTCGGCGAGGTAGTTGAGGATCTTGCTGCCCCGGTCGGCCGGGGTCCGCGCGGTCAGCAGATAGGGCCGCTCGTCGATGAACGACGTCGTCACCCGGCCGGCGCGGAAGTCGGGATCGTTGACGACCGCCTGCAAGAACGGAATGTTCGTCGACACGCCACGGATCCGGAACTCGGCGAGCGCGCGACGCGCCCTGGCGACCGCCGTGGCGAAGTCACGCCCGCGGCAGGTCAGTTTGACCAGCATCGAGTCGAAATGGGCGCTGATCTCGGCCCCCAGATGCGAGCCACCGTCAAGTCGGATGCCCGCGCCGCCGGGTGTCCGGTAGCCGCTGATTCGGCCGGTGTCGGGACGGAAGCCGTTGGCCGGATCCTCGGTCGTGATCCGACATTGCAAAGCAGCCCCGTGCAGTTGCAGCGAATCCTGGCTGAGCCCAAGGGCTTCCAGCGACTCCCCGTCGGCGATGCGCATCTGGCTGGCGACCAGATCGACGTCGGTGATCTCCTCGGTCACGGTGTGCTCGACCTGGATGCGCGGGTTCATCTCGATGAACACGTAGTGGCCGCGCTCGTCGAGCAGGAATTCGACGGTGCCCGCGTAGGTGTAGTCGATCTGGCGAGCGAACGCGACCGCGTCGGCGCAGATCTCGGCGCGCAGTTCCTCAGGCAGATTGGGCGCCGGGGCCAGCTCGATGACCTTCTGGTGCCGTCGCTGCACGCTGCAGTCACGTTCGAACAGATGCATCACGTTGCCGTGCCGGTCGGCCAGAATCTGCACCTCGATGTGGCGGGGGTTGATCACCGCCTGCTCGAGGTACAGCGTCGGGTCACCGAACGCGGACTCGGCCTCACGGGACGCCGCCTCGATCGCCTCGGGCAGTGCGGCGACGTCGGCGACGCGCCGCATACCGCGCCCACCCCCGCCGGACACCGCTTTGACGAACAACGGGAACTCCATCGTCGCCGCGGCCGTCATCAGCTCATCGGCCGACGATGACGGCGCCGAGGACTTCAGCACAGGCAACCCCGCGGCACGCGCCGCCCCGATCGCCCGCGACTTGTTGCCGGCCAGCTCGAGGATTTCGGCGCTCGGACCGACGAACGTGATGCCCGCCGCGGCACACGCCGCGGCCAGGTCGGGGTTTTCCGACAGAAAGCCGTAGCCGGGGTAGATCGCGTCGGCGCCGGCCTGCTGGGCGACGCGGACGATCTCGTCGACCGACAAATAAGCCCGGACCGGATGGCCTTTCTCACCGATCTGATACGACTCGTCGGCCTTCAGCCGGTGCAGCGAGTTGCGGTCCTCATACGGGTAGACGGCTACCGTTGCGATGCCCATCTCGTAGGCCGCCCGGAAGGCGCGGATCGCGATCTCCCCGCGGTTGGCGACCAGGACCTTAGAAATCACTGCCTGACCCTCCCGATGACGCTGCGGTGTCTAGAGGCTAGAGGAGAGTCGACCAGTAGTTCCAGAACCGCGCGAGGATCATCAAGATCAGCGCGGTGAACCACAGCGCCACCAGCGACCACCGCCACGTGTACAGCACCCGCGCCACCACGTTCGACCGCAACGGCTGCAGCGCGATCGAGGCGACCACGACGAACAGCGGAATGGTGACTGCCCACACCGCCATGCAGTACGGGCACAGCGCGCCGATCCGGTACAGGCTCTGGAAGATCAGCCAGTGGATGAACACCACGCCGAGCGCCGTGCCCGTCGCCAGGCCGGCCCAGTACCACCGCGGCAGCCCGATCTTGGCGACCGCGAGCACACCGGTCACCACCACGACGGTGAACGCGACGATGCCGATCAGCGGGTTGGGGAAGCCGAACGCCGACGCCTGCGGGGTCACCATCACCGAACCGCACGACAGCACCGGGTTGATGCTGCAGGACGGCACGTAAGCGGGATTGATCAGAATCTCGATCTTCTCGACCGTCAGCGTGAGCGCAGCGGCGAGCCCGACGACGCCGGCGATCAGAATCCATACCGCGCTGGCAGTCCGGACCGGCACCCTGTTCGACGCGTTGGCCGCCCGTTCGGTCGGCTGGACGTCGCTGGGCGCGGTCGCGGTCATGGCGCGGTTGCCGGCGCTGGTGTCGGTACGGGTGCCGGAGGCGCGGCGCCGTCAAGCCCCGGCACCTCGCCGACGGTTTCCTTGATCTTGGCGACCAACGCGTCGGGCGTCGTGGGTGTGTAGTCCTGCCCGTTGATGCGGATGGTCGGCGTCGCCTGAATACCTGCGGCCGCGGCCAACCCCTGCACCATCTCGGTGTATCGGCCCTTGTTTATGCAGTCAGGCACGCCGCCGCCGGCGCCCGCCTGACGCGCGACCTCGATCAGCCGCGAATTGTCGGGAAACACCGTCGCGGTCTCGTCGGGCTGCTGAGCGTAGAGAGCGGCGTGGAAGCGCCGGAACGCGTCGATGGATTCGTCGGCCACGCAGTAGGCGGCGCCACCCGCACGCGACGAGTAGTTCTGGTTCTGCGGACGGTCCAGGATGCCGACCATGTAGTAGTCGGCGGCGACGGCGCCGGTGTCGATCAGCTTGTTCACCGTCGGCCCGAACTGCTGCTCGAACAGTCCGCAGTGCGGACACAGGAAGTCCTCGTACATCGACAGCACAACCTTCGGGTCGGAGCTGCCTTCCTTCTTGATGACGTTGCTCGACGCGACGCGGACGGCCTTGGCCTCACCGGACTGTGGTTTCTTGTCGTTGGACAAGACGATGTACCCCACCAGCGCGACGGCGAAAATCACCACGATCGACGTCAGCCCGATCTGGATCGCGAGGTTGCGCTTGCGGTCGGCAGCCTTCAGGTCGTAGCTGGCTTGCTTTTTGGGTTTCGTCGCCACGGGTCAAGAGTACCGGCGGCTCACAGGCGCGTTCTCACGCGCGGGCGAGATGGGCGCGCAGCGCGGAGATGGTTTCCGCCACGGCGGTGGCGCTGCCGCCTCCCAGCGGGAAGAAGTTGGCCCAGCCGTGCACCAGCGAGCCGAAATGCCGATGGTCGACGTCGACCCCTGCTGCTCGCATGGCATCGACGTACTGCTGGCCCTCGTCGCGCAGAGGGTCGAACCCGCCGGTGAGCACGAGCGCGGGCGGCAGTCCGGCCAGGTCGTCGGTCAGCAGGGGTGACACCCGCGGGTCGGACGCGTCGAGCCCCGCGCCGTCGAGGTACTTCGACCGGAACCAGTGAAGATCACGCTTGGTCAGGAAGTAGCCCGAGGCGAACAACGTCTGCGACCGCGTCTCGTCGCGGTAGTTGGTGACGGGATAGATGAGGAGTTGCAGCGCAGGTAACCCGGGCCCCTCGGTCCGCGCGCGCTGCGCGACCAGCGCGGCGAGGTTGCCGCCCGCGCTGTCGCCGCCGACGGCCACGCGGTCCGCGTCGGCGCCGAGCTCGGCGGAGTGCTCACGGGCCCACAGAAACGCGGCGAAGGCATCGTCGGCGCCTGCGGGTGCCTTGTGCTCGGGAGCCAGCCGGTAGTCGACCGACAGCACGTGCATCGCACCGTCGCGACAGATCTTGCGGCAGAGGTCATCGTGGGTATCCAGGCTGCCGATCACCTGGCCGCCGCCGTGGTAGAAGACCAGCAGTGGCGCGACGGCGGCTCCCGGGCTGTAGTGCCGCGCCGGAATCGGCCCGGCAGACCCTGGAATCGAGAGATTGGTCACCGTCCCCACCGGGATGTCCTGCTTGACGCTCGCCGCCAGGATCTCCAGTCGAGCCCGCGAGGTGATGACGTCATCGTCCGCCGCGAGCCCGTCGATGCCGGTCGGCCGCTGCAACGCAAGCATCAGTTGCAGCGTGGTATCCAGCGTGTTTCCGTCGATCGTGACCGAACGGCCGCCCAGCAGTAGGCGTTTCACGCCGTTGGGGACATGCGGCAGTGTGCGCAGTGTGACGCCTGCCGCGGCGTTGACGATCGTGTGTTTACGACTCGGACTCCAAGGTGCCGGTGCTGGCAGACTTTGGGTCATGGCTGCTCCCTTGATCACGCTCAATGACGGTAATTCGATGCCTCAGGTCGGACTCGGCGTTTGGCAGACGCCGCCGGAAGAGACCGAGCGCGCGGTGGCGGTCGCACTGGACGCCGGCTACCGGCACGTCGATACGGCCGCAGGTTACTTCAATGAGCGCGAGGTGGGTAAGGCGGTCACGGCTTCCGGGTTGCCTCGTGAGGACGTCTTCATCACCACCAAGTTGTGGAACGCCGACCAGGGCTACGAGAGCACGCTCGCCGCGTTCGACGCCAGCATGGACAAGCTCGGCGCGGAGTACCTCGACCTCTACCTCATTCACTGGCCGATGCCTGCGAAAAACGCGTTCGTCGACACGTTCAAGGCGTTTGCGCATCTGCGCGACCAAGGCCGTATCCGGTCGATCGGCGTCAGCAATTTCGAACCCGAACATCTGCGAATCCTGGTGGACGCCACGGGAATCGTTCCCGCGGTCAACCAGATCGAGTTGCATCCGCTTCTGCAACAGCAGGAGTTGCGGGAAGTGCACGCTCAATTGGGCATCGCAACCGAGGCGTGGAGCCCGCTCGGGCAGGGCTCCCTGCTGAGCAATCCAAAAGTCACGGCCGTCGCGGATGCCCACGGCAAAACGCCAGCGCAGGCACTGATTAGGTGGCATATCCAACTCGGCAATATAGTCATCCCGAAGTCGGTGACCCCCGAGAGAATTGTGAGTAACTTCGACGTGTTCGATTTCGAACTGAGCGAGCAGGACATGGCGTCCGTCTCTTCGCTCGGCGACGGAACTCGACTAGGTCCCGACCCACGAACATTCAACTTCACAGGATAGGTCCAATGACGTCGCCGGCTGCGATTCCCACCGTCACTCTCAACGACGAGAACACGATCCCGGTGATCGGCCTCGGCGTCGGTGAGCTGTCGGATTCCGAGACCGAGCAAGCCGTGTCGACGGCGCTGGAAGCCGGCTACCGGTTGATCGACACCGCGGCCGCCTACGGCAATGAGGAAGCGGTGGGCGGGGCGATCGCCGCGTCGGGCATCCCCCGTGAGGAACTGTTCATCACCACCAAGCTCGCGACCCCTGATTTGGGTTTTCAGTCGTCCCAGGATGCGCTGAAGGTCAGCCTCGAGCGGCTCGGGCTGGACTACGTCGATCTGTACCTGATCCACTGGCCGGCGGGCGAGCAAGGCAAGTATGTCGACAGCTGGGGCGGCCTGATGAAGCGGAAGGAGGACGGCGACACCCGGTCCATCGGCGTGAGCAACTTCCATGCTGAACACCTCGCCGACATCATCGACTTGGCCTTCTTCACCCCGGCGATCAACCAGATCGAGCTGCATCCGCTGCTGAATCAGGCCGAGCTACGCGCGGTCAACGCTCAGTACGGGATCGTCACGGAGGCCTACGGCCCGCTCGGCGTAGGCAAGCTGCTGGACAACCCGACCATCGCGTCGGTGGCACAGGCGCATGACAAGAGCCCGGCGCAGGTACTGATCCGCTGGAGCATTCAGCTCGGCAATGTCGTCATCCCCCGCTCCGCGAACCCGGAGCGGATCAAGTCGAATCTCGAGGTGTTCGATTTCGAGCTGAGCGACGACGAGATGGCCACTCTCAACGGCCTCGACGACGGCACCCGCTTCCGGCCCGACCCCGAGACCTACACGGGCACCTAGACCGGTTCCACCCCGCCCCAAATACGAGTACGCCGTTACTCTATCCAGCGCGCCTGCGTGCCCGCACGATTGCTGACGAGGACAACTCGACGGGATCGACGCGGGTGAGGGCGGTGGCGCGATGGCTCGGGTCCGTGTCCGGATCGAATGCAGATGAAGGTCTTCTGCACCGGCGCGACCGGTCTCGTCGGCGCCCACACCGCGCTGGCATTGCTCGCGGCGGGCCATGAGACGCGCCTCCTGGTCCGCAATCACGAAGCGGCGCGCACCTGGTTCGAAGCTCACGGCCGCCATATCGAGGATTTCGTCACCGTCGACATCCGTGACCAGACCGCCCTCGAGCACGCGATGGCAGGTTGCGACGCCGTCTTCCACGCCGCTGCGGCGGTATCACTCGACCCCCGCAGGGCGCGCGAGACGTATGACACCAACACCGGCGCGGCAAAGGCGGTGCTCGGCGCGGCAAGTGCGCTCGGCATCGGCAATCTGCTGTATGTGTCCAGCGTCATGGCGCTGTTCCACCCGGGGGCCTCAAGTATCGACGAATCGACACCGCTCGCCGACGTGTCCGAGGCCTACACGCGCTCCAAGCGCGACAGCGAGGCCCACGTTCGCGAACTACAACGGCGGCACGTGCCGGTACAGATCACCTATCCCGCTGCCGTCATCGGTCCCGACGATCCCAAGCTGAGCGCCGCCAACCGCGCAGTGGCATCGCTTGTCGGGCAGATGCTGCCGCGCAGCACGACCGGGTTCCAGTGCGTCGACGTGCGAGACGTCGCCCAGGCGCATCTCTGGTTGTTGGAGCATCCGGCGGACCGTGAGTTCGAGAGTGCGCGCTATATCGTCGGCGGCCACTTCTACCCGTGGGACGAGCTACGGCGACGCCTGGAAGCGCTTCTCGGCAGGCGCATGTTCAGTCCCCGTGTACCACCGAAAATGATGCGTTCGATGGGCGCGACGGCGGATCGAGTCAAGATGCTGGTGCCGTTCGAGACCCAGATCTCCGCCGAGTCCATGGCCATCAACACCCAATGGGCGCCCGTGGACTCGAGCCGCTTCCTTGCGAAATCAGGGTTGAGCTTCCGCTGCGGCGATGAGACGTTCGCCGACACCATCCGCTGGATGGCCGAGGCCGGACATATCCCCCGCAAGAAGGCCGGTCGGCTGGTTTCCGCCGGCACGATTCGGCTGACCGAAAGGCACGGTGCCCCATGAAGTTTGGCTTTACTATGCCGAACACCGTTCGGGTGAAGGCCCTGACGCAGGCGTTCGAGGTCGATGTGACCGGCCCAGACCAGGTCGCGATGGCCAGGCGCGCCGAGGAACTGGGTTACGACGTGATTCCGATCCCGGAACACTTCGTCGTACCCAACACACATGTGGAGCTGTCCGGACCGCACTACTTTCATTCGACCGTCGCACAGGCGTTCATCGCCGGTGCCACACAACGAATTCGGGTGATGTCCACCGTGACGCTGCTGCCTCTGCAGCATCCGGTCATCTTGGCCAAGGCGCTGTCGACAGCCGACTGGATGAGCAACGGTCGCATCACCGTCACCTTCGGTGTCGGCTGGGACGCAGAAGAATTCAAGATTCTCGGCGTGCCGTTCCACGAGCGCGGACGCATGGCCGACGAGTACCTTGCCGCCATCGTCGAGCTGTGGACGAGCGATTCGCCGGAATTCGACGGAAAATACGTCTCATTCAAGGACATCGCTTTCGAACCGAAACCGGTGCAGAAACCGCATCTGCCGATCTGGATCGGCGGCGACGCCGAGCCCATGCTCAAGCGTGCGGCCCGGTACGGGTCCGGCTGGTTCCCGTGGCTGACGCCCCCCGCAGACATACCCGCGAAGATCGACTTCATCAAGTCCCAACCCACCTACGACGGGAGACCGTTCGACGTGCTGTACGGCCTCGGCACGTCCCAGATCGGCGAGGGACACGTAGTTGTCGACGACCCGACTCAGCTACCGGGTATGAGCGCCGAAGCGATCATCGACCAGCTCGGCTGGTTCTCAGAGCTCGGCGTGACGATCACCGGAGTGCCCATCCCACCGGTGAAGGACGTCAATGCCTACCTCGACTACGCACAGTGGGTTATCGAGGAGATAAAGCCGAAGGTGCCGTAGCGATTCAGCTCGTCGGGCAGGTCGTGGCGGCCTCGCGCAACACCGTCGCCGACGGCGCATCGACCGGCAGACCGTAGCCGCGCAGCACCGCGAGGAATTGCATCGTGTATTGGCAGCGGAATGCTGTGTTCGGCGGCATCCACGCGGCCGGTTCGTGATCGCCCTTGTCCTGGTTCGCCTGACCTTGCACTGCAAGCAGGTTCGCCGGATCGTTGGCGAACCGCACTCGCATGTCGTCGGTCCAATTGCGGGCGCCCAGGTCCCACGCCAGCGCCAACGGGACGATGTGGTCGATCTGAACCGACGCGCCGACCTGATTGCCACGCACGAAGGCCACGGTGACGTTGGTATACGGGTCGTGCAACGTGCCGGTGGCAACGGCGTTGGGGCAGCGCTTGATTGACACGAAAGTCTTGTCGACGAGGTCGCGGTCTAGGATGTCGTTGCGGGTGTCGCAGCCGTTGTGTCCGCCAGGAGCGGAATTGTCGTCGGTCCAGGTGTCGCCGAAAGCGTCCCTGCGGTAGTCGTAGCTTCGGATCCGAACCGGCACCTCTGCGATGGCCGCCAGCACGTCGACACCCGGTGCGACGGTGGGGATGTCGGCCTGGGCGACGAACTGAGCGCGGTCGTCCGACGTCGATACCACCTGAAAGGCGACCACAACAGCCAGCGCTACGGTCAACGCCAGCCACAGCAGCCGGTTGCGACTCATGCCTTGTCCAGGTATTCGACGCGGTCGGTATCGGTGAACGTTGCCGCCAGGACTGCCATTCCGGGATTGTCGGGGTCCTTCTGGTAGAACTCTTCGCAAAGTTCACGGGCGGCCAGAATGATGTCGAGGTGCTCGGCAAGCGACAGGAATCGCAGCGTGATGGGTCGGCCGGATTGGGTGAGCCCCAACACATCTCCCTCTTTGCGTTCCTCGAGATCGAGGTCGGCGAGCCTGAAGCCGTCCAGGGTGCCTGCGACGGCCTTCAGCCGTTGTCCCGCCTTGGATCCCTCCGGCAGCTGGGTGGCCAGCAGGCAGAGGCTGGGATGCCGGCCGCGGCCGATCCGGCCCCGAAGCTGGTGCAGCTGGCTGATGCCGAAGCGGTCGGCGTCGACCACGACCATCACCGTCGCATTCGCTACATCCACGCCGACCTCGATGACGGTGGTGCAGACGAGCACATCGATCTGGCCCGCGCGGAACTCGCCCATCACGGCGTCCTTTTCGTCGCCGGGCAGCCGACCGTGCATCAAGCCGAGGCGCAACCCGGAAAGCTGCCCGCGGCGTAGCTGTTCGAAGAGCTTCACCACCGTGGTGGCAGGTGGACCCTGATCGTTCTTAGCGGGCTTGTCGCTGTCATCGATGCGCGATGCCACGACGTATGCCTGCCGACCGGCGCCGACTTCCTCGACGATGCGCTGCCAGGCACGCTCCACCCACGCCGGCTTCTCCCTGACGAAGATCGTGTTGGTGGTGATGGGCTGCCGTCCGCGCGGAAGTTCCCGCAGTGTCGACGTCTCGAGGTCGCCATAGACCGTAAGAGCGACCGTGCGTGGAATCGGCGTCGCCGTCATCACCAGCAGGTGCGGTGTCAGTCCATCAGGGGCCTTGGCGCGCAACTGGTCTCGCTGCTCTACACCGAATCGGTGCTGTTCGTCGACGACCACCATGCCGAGGCGGTTGAATTCCACCGCCTCCTGCAGCAGCGCGTGTGTGCCGATGACGATGCCGGCCTCTCCGCTCGCGACTTCATCGCGCACCTCCCGTTTCTGTTGCGGCGACATCGAGCCGGTCAGCAGCGCGACGCGCGTCGCGCGGTCCGCACCGCCCAACTGGCCCGCCATCGCCAGTGGCCCGAGGACATCTCGGATCGACCGGGCATGTTGGGCAGCAAGGACTTCCGTCGGTGCCAGCAGCGCGCACTGGTATCCGGCGTCGACCATCTGCAACATGGCCAGCACGGAGACGATGGTCTTGCCCGAGCCCACCTCACCCTGCAGCATGCGGTTCATGGGCCTGCTGGCCGACAGTTCGGCCGACACCACCTCGAGCACTTCCTTTTGACCATCGGTCAATTCGAACGGCAACTGCTCGCGCATCGCCGTCAGCAAGCCGCCGTTCTCGGGAGGGGCGACGGGGCCGGACTCACTCAGTTCGCCGTAACGCCGTCCCACCAGTGCCCATTGCAGCCCGACGGCCTCATCGAACGTGAGCCGAGCCTGGGCGCGCTCGCGTTCGGCCGTGTTCTCAGCGAGGTGGATCGCCCGCAGCGCCGCATCCTCGGTTATCAGATTGCGCTGCTGCAGAATCGATTTCGGGAGCGGATCCTCGACCGGGTCGAGCAGGTCGAGCACCTGACGCACGCACGCGTAGATCTCCCAGGTCTGCACCTTCTTGTTGGCGGGGTAAATCGGGAAGAATTCGCGCTCGAATGCCGACAGCAGCTCGTCGCCGATGGCCCCCGAAGCGTCGGCGATTGTCCGCAATGACTTGGTCCCGATGTTTTTACCGGTGGGCGACTCGAGAACGTAGAACGCCGGATGAGTCAGCTGAAGCGTCCCTTTGAAGTACCCGACCTCGCCGGAGAGCATCAGGCGCGTGTCCTTCACCAGTTGCTTCTTGAGGTATTTGGCGTTGAAGAACGTCGCGGTCACCTTCGGCCGCCGATCACCCAGCGTTACTACGAGATACTCCCGCTTGGGTTGTCGGTTCGTCCATTTCGGCTCGGCCTTGGTTATGACGTCGACGAACGTGACGTGTTCGCCGTCTTCGAGTTCCTCGCCCTCGCCGAGCACCGTCATCCCGTCGCTGTACTTGCGCGGATAGTGGCGCAGCAGATCATTGACGGTGCGCATACCGAAGTGCTCCTCCAGCGGCCCCGCCGACTTCTTGCCGATGACATAGTCGAGCCGATCGGTCAGCAGGGCCACGACTACTCCACCCCGATCAGCAATGCGTCGCCGCGGTGGCCGGTGTGATAGGTCACCAACTCGGCACCGAGATGCTCGGAGTGGACATGCCGCTGCAGCGCCTCACCGACACTGTCGTCGACGCCGGCACCCGTCAGCACCGTCACGAGTTCACCGCCCGCGGCCAGCAGCAGGTCGATCAGTCCGGCGGCGGCCGAGCTGATGTCGTCGCCGACGATCAGCACCTCGTCGCCCGCGATCGCCAGCCCGTCGCCCGGTTTGCAGGTGCCCGCCCACGTCAGCGCCTCCTCGGTGGCCACGCGCACCGAGCCGTGCCGGGCGCCGGCCGCAGCGCGGGCCATGGTGTAACCGTCGTCGACGGCCTGCCGCTCCGCGCCGTGCACGGCCAGCGCGGCCAGGCCCTGAACCATGGAGCCGGCGGGCACAGGGCTGACGTCGATGCCCCAGCCGATCGCCGCCGTGCACCCCGCGACGAGTTCCTCGGCGGCGACGTAGCCGTTGGGCAACACCATGATCTGCGCGGCGCCGGTGTTGACGAGTGCGTGCAGCAGTTGCTTGGCGCTCACGGGCGCGTCGGCCTCGGGCCGCAACACGTGCGCACCCTCGCCCGCGAACAGCTCCGCAGCGCCGTCGCCGTCGACCACGGCCAGGACCGCGCGTTCGTGGGTCCACCCGCCTGCAGGCCTGCCACCGGGGCCCGCCGACAGCGAGGTGATCTGGATCCGGCTCGGCGTGCCGACCGGCAGTGCCGCCTCGACGGCAGCACCAGCATCGTCGGCGTGGACGTGCACCGAGTAGTGGCCCGTACCGTCCGCCGCGGCCGCGATGGCCACCGATTCACCCAACTGGTCCAACCGCTCGCGCAGCGTCTCGACCCCGCCCGCGTCGCATCCGCTCAGCAGGTACATGACCTCGAACTGCGGCGCGGCGACTGCGGCCGTGACGACATCGGTTGGCGATGGCGACGGCAGATACTCGTGCCGGTGCGGCGCACGCCCTGTCAATGTCGTGCTCATCGCGTCGAGCAGTACCAGCAGGCCACGGCCGCCGGCGTCCACCACGCCGGCCTCGGCGAGCACGTCGAGCTGCCCGGTTGTCTTGTCCAGCGCGACGGCGGCAGCATCGGCGGCCGCGGAGACCACCTCGGCGAGGGTGGCACCGTCGGCGCCCGCATGCTCGGCGGCGCCCGCAGCGTTCTGCAGCACCGAGACGATGGTGCCGGGCACCGGCTCGCCCATCGACGCGACGACCAACCCGATGGCGTGCCGCAGGGCCGCTGCGAATACGGGGCCGTTGATATCCGCGAGCGCTCCGCCGCGGTCTGCGGCGCCGGACGAGACCACGTCGGCCAGGCCGCGCAGGATCTGCGACAGGATGACGCCGGAGTTGCCTCTAGCGCCGTGCAACGCGCCTGCTGCGAGCGCGGCGGCGACCTCGGTGACGTCGTCGCTGTCGGAGTCCGCGTCGGCCTGCGCCCACGCCGAACGCATCGTGAACAGCATGTTTGTCCCGGTGTCGGCGTCCGCCACCGGGAACACGTTGAGCCGATTGATCTCGTCGGTGTGCGAAATGAGGTCGCCGACGGCCATGTGTGCCCAGTCCCGTAGCGCGGAGGCGTCGAGCCGCCGAGCCGACATCAAAACCTCCATCAAATGTGGCGCTCAGCGCCACGCCATCACTGACTGCCGCCGTGGGCGCCAGCCTAGCCACACACGCTGACAGGGCTCGGCACAACGTTCGCGCCGGTGGATGCGTTTTTGGTGATCCTTGCTGCGGCCGGTATCCTGGTCAGGTTGTCGGGTCGACCCGTCGCCGGTATTAGGCGAAACGAAACCCAGACCCCCAAGTACCGATTCGAGGAGTTCTACATATGGCTGCCGTCTGCGAGATCTGCGGGAAGGGCCCCGGCTTCGGCAAGTCGGTTTCGCACTCCCATCGCCGGACCAGCCGTCGGTGGGATCCCAACATCCAGACCGTCCGCACCGTGACCCACGCCGGCGGGAACAAGAAGCGCATCAACGTGTGCACCTCCTGCATCAAGGCAGGCAAGGTCTCACGCGGCTAGCCGCGTTTAGCGTCGGTCAAAGCGCGAGCAGACACAAAAGGTCTGGTTTTCGCGGCGTGTCGGGTGTTTTTGCGTCTGCTCGCCCGGCGCTAGGGCAGGCGCCAGTCGACCGGGTCTGCGCCCATCTTCTCCAGCAGCTCGTTGGCCCGGCTGAACGGCCGCGAACCGAAGAAACCACGCGACGCCGACAGCGGCGAAGGATGTGGCGATTCGATCGCCACGCAGTCGGCGCCATCGAGCATGGGTTTGAGCGTGGAGGCGTCTCGGCCCCACAGCACCGCCACGAGCGGCTGCTCACGGGCCACGAGCGCACGGATCGCGCATTCTGTGACCGCTTCCCAGCCCTTACCCCGGTGTGACGCCGGATTGCCTGGCCGGACGGTGAGCACCCTGTTCAGCAGCATCACACCGCGTTCGGACCACGGCGTCAGATCGCCGGTGGCCGGCGGCGGGTAGCCCAGATCCTTGCCGTATTCGGAGAAGATGTTCTCCAGGCTGCGGGGCAACGGCCGGACGTCGGCGGCCACCGAGAAGCTCAAGCCCACCGCGTGACCCGGCGTCGGGTAGGGATCCTGCCCGACGATGAGCACCCGCACCTGGTCGAAGGGGAAGGTGAAGGCGCGCAACACATTCGCCCCGGCAGGCAGGTAGCGGTGCCCCGCCGCGATCTCGGCGCGGAGGAACTCCCCCATCTGGGCGACCTGTGGACCGACGGGTGCCAATGCCGCGGCCCAACCGGCTTCGACGAGTTCATTCAGTGGGCGTGCGGTCACGGAAATTCAACCTAGCGGGCGGGGCCGGTCAGAACGACTGCCAACCCGGATTTCCGTGCCACGTGTCGCCGTCGACCAGTACCCGACCCGGACCGTCGACCACGCGGCCGATCACCCGCCAACCGGCCGGCGGCGGTGCACGGAACGTCGCGACGAGGGCGTGGTCCTCGCCACCTCCGAGTACCCATGCCCACGCGTCGGCCGCGACCGCGGAGGCCGCGCCCGAAACGGCATCACGGTCCCCGGAGAGCGCGGCCGTCGACAGGTCGATACCGACATTTGATGCCGTAGCCACATGGCCGAGGTCGGCGATCAACCCGTCGGAGACATCCGTCATCGCGGTGGCTCCGGCGTCGGCCGCGATCCGGCCCTGGCCGTAAGGGGGTTCGGGCACCAGATGCCGTCGGCGCAGCGCATCGAATTGGTGAATATTGCTGTGCCACAATGCATATCCTGCAGCAGAACGGCCGAGCTCGCCCGCCACCGCAACGGTGTCGCCGGGCTTCGCGCCGCTGCGGCGCACCGGCTCGCGTCCGCCCAGATCGCCGAGCACCGTCACCGAGATCACCCACTGCGGGGCGCTGACCAGATCGCCGCCGACGATGCCGGCTCCGAGTAGCCGAGCCTCGTGCCACATGCCGTCCGCCAACTCGAGCGCCTGCGAGGTCGCCGTGTCCGCGGGCGCGCCGAATGCGACGACGAACGCGGTGGCCTGCGCACCCATCGCCTCGATATCCGCGGCGTTCTGCGCGATGGCCTTGCGGCCGACATCGTGCGGTGTGGACCAGTCCAGCCGGAAGTGCCGTCCCGCTACCAGCATGTCGGTGGACACCACCGTCCTGCCGTCAGCGGCGACGACCACCGCGGCGTCATCGCCGGGCCCAAGCGCGACGGTCACCGGCTGGTCGCGGCCCGTTACCAGGCGGTCGATCACGGCGAACTCTCCAACCCCGGCCAGGGTCTCGGCCGGCTCGTCGGTTGCCATGCCGCCCCTTTCGTGGCCTGAACACCGGCCGCACCTGCGGTACGTTTGGTGCCTGCGGCCAGGAGTCTATGCAGCGAGGTGGAGGGGATAACGGGTGGTGGAGGCTTTCATGCTGATACAGACTGAGGTGGGCCGCGCCGAGGTCGTCGCCAAACAGCTCGCCGCCTTGCCCGGCGTGTTGTCGTCGGAGTACGTCACCGGCCCCTACGACGTGGTCGTTCGGATCAGCGCGGACAGCCTGGCCGACCTGCAGGCCAACGTCGTCCCGAGCGTGCAGCAGGTCACCGGTATCACCCGCACCCTGACCTGCCCGATCGCCAACGGAGTGCGCCCCTAGGATTTGGGGCCGTGGATGCCGAGACCCGCGACGGCCCCCCGCGGGCGTTGCTGATCGCGGCAGTGGTCGTGGCGGCAGGGGCCATCATCGGTGTTCTCGTCGTCGCCGCGCTTCGGCAGTCCCCGCCGGGACAACAAGCCGTTGCGATCGCGTCAGTGCCCGCACCGAAGGCCGACAGCGCCGAATGCCGCGCACTCCTCGGCGCCGTCCCGAACCAGCTGGGTGACTATCACCGCGCCCCGGCGGCCGAGCCCGCACCGCCAGGTGCGGCGGCCTGGACGGCGGCCGGCGAGCCGGTCATCATGCGGTGTGGCCTGGACCGGCCTGCGGAGTTCGTCGTTGGCTCCCCGATCCAGGTCGTCGACGCGGTGCAGTGGTTCGAGCTGGCCGACCAGGGCCGCAGCACCTGGTTCGCGGTCGACCGGCCGGTCTATATCGCGTTGACGCTGCCGCAGGGATCCGGGCCGACGCCGATTCAGGAGATCTCGGACGTCATCGCGAAGTCGTTGCCCGCCAAGGCGATTGACCCCGCCCCGCCGCGCTAGACCCGACCGGCGTCGGCGTGCGCTCACTGAGTCGCGATTTGCGACCTTGGTAGGAGGCCGATGTCGACCACGGCATGATGTGGCAAGGGCGGCATCCTCGATGAACGCTTCGCAGTGTGCGTGATGAGGGCGCGGCTTCGGTGGCGATTGACGACGTGTGACGCGCATGGCGTCGGTGACGAGGTGAGCCAGTTCGGTCAGCCAGCGTCGAATGTTGGTGTCCGGTACCGGCGTAGCGATTGCCCATGTCATGATTTGACGCTAGGAAATCGGCGACCCGGCACGCATCGTGCCGGAGTCCGGACTTTCACCTCCTACGGTGGTAGGAGCCGATGCCACCTACAGCAGGATGTTCAGCGCAGGCCAGTCCCGCGCTTCAGCGCCGTCTCGACCATGGTGGCCAGCAGCGTCGGGTAATCCACGCCGCTGGCCGCCCACATCCGTGGGTACATCGAGATCGTGGTGAAGCCTGGCATGGTGTTGATTTCGTTGACCACCGGCCCGTCCTCCGTGAGGAAGAAGTCGACGCGGGCCAGACCCTGGCCGTCGACCGCGTTGAAGGCCCGAATGGCCAACTGCCGCACCGCATCCGCGACGTCGTCATCGATCTTGGCGGGCACGTCGAGCTCAGCGGCGTCGTCTAGATACTTGGTCTCGAAGTCGTAGAACGCGTCCTCGCGGCCCCGCACTCCAGCGACCCGGATCTCGCCGACCGTGCTGGCCTCGACCCGTCCGTCGGGGAATTCCAAGACGCCACACTCTAATTCGCGCCCCGGTATCGCGGCTTCGACGATCACCTTCGGGTCATGCCTGCGGGCCAAGTCGATTGCCGCGGGCAGCTGGTCCCATGCGTTGACCCGGCTGACACCGATGGACGAGCCACCGCGAGCGGGTTTGACGAACACCGGAAGTCCCAGCCGCTCGCGATCCTCGAGTTCGACGGTGTCCTGCCGCGGCCGCAGCACGACGTGGTCGCCGATCGGCAGACCCTCGGCAGCGAGCAGCTTCTTGGTGAACTCTTTGTCCATCCCCGCCGCGCTGGCCAGCACACCGGCGCCGACGTACGGCACCCCAGCGAGCTCGAGCAGTCCCTGGATGGTGCCGTCCTCGCCGTACGGCCCGTGCAGGACGGGGAACACCACGTCCACCGCGGCGAGCACCTCGCCGCCCTGGCCCAGGGACAGCAGTTGACCACCGCGGACCGGGTCGGCGGGCAGCGCCAGTTCGGCACCCGATTCCCCGCTGACCTCCGGCAGCCTGCCATCGGTGATAGCCAGGGTCTCCGGGCGGCCGTCGGTCAACACCCACGATCCGCCGGGTGTGATGCCGACGGCGACCACCTCGAACCGCTCCGGGTCGAGATTGCGCAGGATGCTACCAGCGGAAACGCACGAAATCGCGTGCTCGGAGCTGCGCCCGCCGTAAACGACAGCGACGCGGACGCGCCCGCTCGGGCCGGGCTGGTGGGCAGTCACAACCTAGAGAGGCTACCGGCCGGCTGGAAAGTCGTCTGACGCAGCGCTCTGACCTGCAGTATCCATCCGGCAAACCAGGGGGATGGACGATGCAGACGAAGAAGAGTCGTTATCGGTGGGCGACGCTCACGCTGCTGATAGTGCTCATAACCGCGGCCGCGGTCTGGTGTGGGCGCGACAGAGCCGACTGGCAAGAGGCCACTAGCGCAACCGGCGACTACGTCATCGAATTTCCTGGACAGCCCTCCACGGAGACGATGCAAATACCCGACAGCGCCCTCTCGACGCGGCTCACCGACCTGGAGGCCGACAGCGGCTACTACGCCCTCGCCGAGACCAACCTGATCGGAATCACCCCGAATCCCCTCGACGTCGTCGTCGACAGCTCCATCGAAAATGCGCGGGCAAAGATGGAGTCGAGACATAGCAGTCCCGTGGCCGCCACGGAGATTTCGCGGACCACGGGCGATTTCAAGGGGGTCGAGACGCGGAAGTTCCGCGTAAAGCTGGTCGGCCGCGGTGGCGCCGACTGGGCCGCGTTGACTGGTCTGCTCTTCTACCGCAACGACGTGATCGTAAGCGCCTTCGTGGTTACCGACGCCAACATCGAACCGTCGTTGGCAGAACGCTTCCTGTCCTCCCTCAAGAGCAAGCCGGAGCCGGATCTCCGGGCGCTACGCCAGCGCCTCCTCGAAATCGGCGATTAGATCGTCGGTGTCCTCGATGCCCAGCGAGATGCGGGCGAAGCCGGCGCTGACCGGATCGCCCCAGCGGGCGCGCCGATCCAGAGACGTGTGGATCCCGCCGAAGCTCGTCGATGCGATCACCAGCGCACTGCGCTCCACCAGCGCGTGCACCGCGGCGGCGTCCTCGAGTTCCACCGCGACGAGGCCGCCGTAGCGCTTCATCTGCAGTGTGGCGATCTGATGCGACGGGTCATCGGGCAGACCCGGGTAGCGCACCGACTTGACGGCAGGATGCGCGCGCAGCATCACGGCGAGCGCCTGAGCGTTCTGGCACTGCCGTTCGAAGCGCAGGCCCGCGCTGCCGAGGCTGCGGAGCACCAGCCATGCCTCGAATGCGCCGAGGATCGGCCCTGTCAGCAGTCGGTCGCGTTCGAGCACCTGCATCAGTTCGGGTTGGCTGCCCGCGACGTAGCCGGCGAGCAGATCGCTGTGCCCCGACAGCGCTTTCGTCGCGCTGGCGACCACCAGATCGGCACCCAACGACAACGGCTGTTGGCCAAGGGGTGTCGCGGTGGTGTTGTCGACGATCAGGGTGGCGCCGCGGCCGCGGCAGTCCATCGCCAGATGGTGTAGATCGACGACGTCCAGCCCCGGATTGGCGGGCGTTTCAGCCAGCACCACATCGGCGTCCGCCGAGGCCTCGCACATCTCGGCGCTTCGCGCTTCGACGACAGTGACGCCGTGCGGCGAAAGATATTCAGCCGCATAGCGCCGCACCTGGTAATAGCCATCGGCGGGCACCACCAGCTTGGTGTCGGGCTTGGCGAGCACACGCAGTGCCGACGTGATCGCCGCCATGCCGGAGCCGAACGTCAATGCCGTCGCAGCACCCTCCAGTTCGGCCAGCGCCGATTCCAGTTGGCGCCACGTTGGATTGGAGCTGCGTCCGTAGCTGTCCAGAGATTCGGTCTCGTCGGGTGAGAGATGATACGTCGATGCCGGAACGGGTGGCGGCGCCACCGGTCTTCCCGGAATTGCTTCCGAGCCAACGGCTTTGACGCTGCGGGTGGAGTCGCCGTACTTGCCGTTCATCCGTCTACTCCGGCTTCGT